>BNJS01003229.1_pt1 | contig 74618 bp, 70 predicted proteins | sample 8540461 | NCBI WGS metagenome assembly BNJS01 (sample SAMD00202454, study PRJDB9452) | human saliva metagenome | isolation source: human saliva | place: Japan
ATATTGGATAATTTAGCTCTATCTAATCATAAGTTTATCGTGCAAGATTAGAAAGTAATTGGACTACTTAAAACCTTTTATATTGATAATAATGGTGTAGAGTCAATTTGTTTATAAAATTAAGCAAGCTTTTAAGTTTTTCGGATTTCTTTAATACACCTGTTTTAGCTCAATTATTAGAGAATACTCTAGGTGCAGCAGAATATAAAGAGTTAAAGTAATTACTATTCCTTGTAGATAAGGTAAGTTTTAGGAGCTTTGAAGATATTACTTCTAAGTTTTCTGATGTGTTCCGTTTAGAAAACTTAAATGATTTTGGATTTGATTATTTAGAAAAGAAAGTTTCTGTCTGGTCCCAATTTTGATGAATTTTATTTTGATTTTTGATAAGTTAAATTATTATCTATGCAAACAGTTACCTAACTGATGTTATCTCAAATGAAGAAACAAAGAATAAGATTTTTAGGTTTTAGCGCATATTTACAAAAATGGATCCTCAAGATATGTCTAAGGCAATTGAAAAAATCAGTTGAAATTACTAATGGAGCTAGTAGAAATTAATATAAAAGCTTTTAACAGATTATATAGTACAGTTGAATGTTAATGTAAGAAAACAAGAAGTACCTACATTAGAGACGTATGGTAAATAAAAATTTAGCTAATGTTGAGGAAGAGAAACTTACTGAGGAAGAATTATTTATTAAAGAAGTGGATAATACTAACTTTATAACATTTCTTAACAAACAAAAAGTATTGTAGTTTCTAATATTGATGCAAAGAATATTGGTGAATTACAAAAGTAAATATAATTTCCCTACTGGAGTATTGAATATTTTATTAGAATATTCTATTAATCAAACAGGAAATAATTCAATACCACATATAAAATTATATTGATAAGATAGCTAGTTCTTGGAGTACAGACTTTTTAGGTGCAAAAGGATTCTATTGATTTTGTGAAATAATAGAAATTATAAGAAAAATATTGATACATCGAATAAAAAGATGTCTAAACAACAAAAGAGCTATTCAAACAACAAAAAGGAAACTATGCACCGTTTCCTGAGTATCTTCAAAAATCGCCAAAAGTAATTTTAATGTTACGAAGAAAAGAGGATCGTGTTGTAACTAAAGAAGATGAAGATGCATATAATAAAATGATGCAAGAATTGAATAATAAGAGGGATATGTGGTGAAAAATTATCAAAATATAGTCGCTAGCTAATACTCAAGATTCATTTTAAGAAATTTATATCGGAAAAAGTTCTAAATGATTCTGAAATTGTTAAGTTTATTCGTGACAATAATTTTACAAAAATGATGATAGAAAAATAATCTTGAAAAGTTTTATCAATTTTATATTTCGAAAGATAAACTACTAAATATAGAACATAAGCCTAAGTTAGTTTTTAGTAATGAAGAAGTTAATATATTATGCGAGAGAGACTAGAAGAATCAAACAAAAAGTAGCTAGTTTTGAAGACTTCTAATAAGGTAAAGACAGAGTTTATACCAAAAGAGTTTTGACATACACTTTTGAAAATTTATCTAGGAATAGAGAAAAAGGGTATTTTAGCGACAGAAATTATTAAAAATTTGTAGAAGTATATTAAATGGCCAATCTTCAAGAGGTGTATATGTATATGGACCAACAGGTACAGGAAAAACCTATTTAATGGGATCTATATACAATTATTTTAAACAAAATGGAAAAGAACCAACTATCTTATATTATCCAGAATTTATTAGAAAGATAAAATCTAAAATAAGTAATAATAGTTATGATTTATATATAGATTTAGTGAGAGATGAAGAGATACTTATAATTGATGATATTGGCTGCGGAAAATATTACTGAATTCATTCTGTGACGAAGTATTAGGTCCAATTATTAATCATAGAGAAGCAGAAAAGTTACCTACATTCTTTTCATCTAATTTAAGTATAGACGACTTAAGTGAATTGTTATCTAATGGGCGAACAACAGTAGATAGAACGAAAGCTTTAAGGATTGTTGAAAGAATACATTCGTTATGTTCTTCTCACTTTTTAGATGGTGAAAACGAAAGAGAATATTATAATTAAATAAACCAAGTATTTATAAAAATTTTTGTTTTATAAATACGGCTCTTCTGTCAAATTCGGGGCATGAGAAAAATAGGAAATGAAATCTAGAGCAGCATTTTTGCTGCTTAGATTTTTCTTGTTTTCTTTAAGTTTGACATTATTTTTATACTCAGAAACAAATAATCTAGACATAATCAAAAATACGTAATCTGAAATTACTAAAGCTAGAATATCCATATGATACTCTCTTTAGTAGTTTTATTTTATTATTAAATCCTTCTAATGGACCATTAGAATACTCATATTTAACAGCATTAAGCATATACTCTTTGTACTTTTTTTCATAGTATTTATAGCTTTAGATACACCTTTAGATAATCCTCTAGTATCCATATCTATATACTTCTCAATTCTACAGAATCTTTAGCCTTAATAACTTCTCTTATCTCATGCACTCTCTCATAGCTAGCTGTAAATTCATCATCCATAGCTAATATATAATCTAATACTTCTTTTCTAGTTACATAGCGTTTAAAGCTTCTAGAATAGAATGTTTTTGTTGAATTCTACTTTTATCTCTATCTTCTAATATTACTTTCCAAAAAGTTCTTTAAAAATAGTGTAAGTAGAACCTTTTTATTCTTATATTGATTCATTAGTTTTACTCTGGCTTTGTTTAATTCTCTATTAATATTTTTGAACCATGTGAAATCTATCTATTATTATCTCAGCGTTAGGGAACATCTCTCTAATCATATTCATATAAGGTGGATAAATATCTATACAGACTCGTTTTTTACTTTCTTTCTTACTTTCCTTGGATATCTCATAAAGTATTGTTTTTAATATATGTTGTGTTCTTCCATCTACAATATCTATAAAATCATGTGTTCTAGCATCTAAGAATACGAAACTCATTCCATTTTTACTATCTTTAGTTGATTTTATTTCATCGAAACATAGATGTTCTGGTAGGTTTGAATGAGTCTTAACTTCTACGGCTTCTCTACATGATTTCATTACTCTTACTACTGTAGACACTGATACATTACTTAATTCAGCAATATCTTTAAATGATAGTGTCTTAGAAAGATTCTTCATAATGTGGAATATAAGATTTTTAGATATACTGCAGTGCTTTTTCACGAATGATGTTTCAGCACAAAACTTAGAATCACATTCTCTACATTTAAAGCGTTGTTTCTTTAATCTAAGGTATGTAGGGCATTCTGACATTTTTAATAAAGCTATTTTTAATGGATCGCCGAATCCATTTTTAACTATATTACATCCTTCTTTTATACAACCGCAGTTTGCACAACACTTTGGTTCATATGATAAAGTTCCGTGAAATACGAATGTATCTTGGCCATCTACATTGATTAGATCAAGTTTATCCTCCATAGTTATATTTTTGGTCTTTTTATTAATAGTAAATTTGTGATAAAATTATTCATGACGAATATCCTTTCTTAGTTAATTATTTTTGTACACCTTAATTGTATTGGATATTTGTCTTTTTGTATATAAAAATTGAAATCCGGGGCTGGAATTTTTCCATGCCCCGGATTTAGTATATCTAACCATAAATACTTGGTATGGTAAAAATTCAAAAATTCATAGAAATTAGTGGAAAAAGTGGGAAATGTAGTAAATTATAAAGGTAAGGTGGTGAGAAGTAGTGTTTATTGGTCAATACAATAATAAAATGGATGCCAAAAGGAAGGCTTAGTATTCCAATTAAGTTCAGAGATGAACTAGGTGAAAAATTTATTATTACAAGAGGACTAGACTCTTGTTTATTTGGCTATTCACTACAAGAGTGGCAAAAGGTGGAAAGTAAGAATAAAATCACTACCTATCACTAAGAAAAATGCTCGTACTTTCCAACGTTTCTTCTTTTCTGGAGCCACTGAAGTTGAGATAGATAAACAAGGAAGAATTAACATTCCTAACGCATTAATAGAACATGCTTTTTGGATAAAGAATGTGGTAAAATGGTTTTATCTAATAGGATAGAAATTTGGGACAAAAATCGCTGGGAGGACTTACTTGTTGAAAGTGAAGCTAGCGTAGAAGAAATAGCAGAAGAATTAGAAGATTTTTGATTTTTAGGATGGATGAAAATGTTTAAAACATTATAGTGTATTATTAAATGAAGCTGTAGAAGGCTTAAATATAAAAGAAGATGGTATTTATGTAGATTGTACCTTAGGAGGAGCAGGACATAGCTTAGAGATTTTAAAAACGTTTAAAAACCAGTAAACTATATGCTTTCGAGTCAAGACAATGTAGCATTAGAAAATGCCATTAGCTGAGTACAGTGATAAAGTTGTCTTTATTAAATCTAACTTTTGTTAATTTAAAAGAAAAATTAGCAGAGCATGGTGTTCATGAAGTTGATGGTGTATTATACGATTTAGGAGTTTCATCGCCGCAACTAGATACACCTGAAAGAGGTTTTAGTTATAATTATGATACAAAATTAGATATGAGAATGGATACTGATGCAAAAATCAGTGCCTATGAAGTAGTTAATGAATACAGTTATCATGATTTGGTTAAAATATTTTATCGTTATGGAGAAGAAAATTTTTCAAAACAAATTGCGAGAAATATTGAGAAAAAACGAGAACAAAAACCTATTGAAACTACTTTTGAATTAGTAGAAATTATTAAAGATTCCATCCCTGCTGCAAAAAGAAGAACTGGAGGACATCCAGCTAAAAGAGTATTCCAAGCTATTCGTATTGCGGTAAATAATGAATTATCAGTATTTGAAGATTCACTTGAACAAGCGATTGAAATTGTTAGTGTAGGGAGGAAGAATATCTGTTATTACATTCCATTCCTTAGAAGATAGAATTTGTAAACAAATATTTAATTCATATGCAAAGGCAAAAAGATATTCCAAAAATCTACCAATTATGCCAGAAGAAAGTTTATCTAAATTAAAAAGTAATTACGAGGAAAACCCTATATATCCTAGTGATATTGAATTAGAAGAAAATAATAGATCTAGAAAGTGCCAAGTTAAAGAGTGGCAGAAGTTCAAGATAAAATAGGGGAGGAAAGTTTAAATGGCAACACTAAAGGTATATAGTAGAGAATACGGAGTAAGAAAAGTACAAGAAAAAGTGAAGTTTAACTTTTTGGAAAAACAGCTTATGGAGTTTTTGTAGGAGTTATTTTTACTTGCTAACGTAGTTATGTTAAACTATAAAGGAGAGTTTATTCACTACGAAGTTCTCAACAAAAATGATATAGTAATATCAGAAAAAAACAAAAATAACAATGAACAAAAAGTTATGATAAACAATCTGTCGTCTTACGAAAGAGTTAAAAGAAAAATCTGCTGAGACAGTAGGAGATGAAAACTCAAAAAGATAGTATAAAAGGTAGTGAGATAATTGAGTAAAACTTTTTAAGAAAAATATTAACTTTAAAGTTTTTGGAAGATAGAAGAAGTTTAGAAAGAAAAAGATTATATCTCTCGAGAAAGGAACAAAAATTGTATTTTTCTAATTTTTGTTTTCTTTGTATGGATATTAATATTAAATATTGGACAAATGATGCTAATTGGAACTGTTAGGGGACATAACCTATCAGAGTTAGCAGATAAAAAGTATAAAATTGACAGTAGTTTACAACCTAATAGAGGAAAATTTTTCGATAGAAATGGGAATATATTAGCTGATAATATTGAGTCTTACAAAATTGTTGCAGTAGTGTCTGATAAAAGCAAACAGAGGATGATACAAATCCTCGACATGTTATTGACGTAGATAAAACCGCAGATGAATTATCTAAATTTATTAAATTAGATAAAAGTAAGATAAAAAGAAATACTTAATAAAAAGGTGTTTATCAAGTGAATTTGGAACAGCCGGTAAGGATATTAGTGTTGAAGATAAAGAAAAATAGAAGAGTTAAAACTTCCAGGTATTGAATTTATAGCAACAACAAAAAGATATTATCCAAATGGAAGTATGCTTGGAGAACTTTTTAGGTTTTGCTCAAAAATTCACCTGACAGTGACTTAATTACTGGTCGATTAGGAGTTGAAAAACTTTTGACTACTATCTAAGAGGAAAAGAAGGACATATTACTTATGCTAAAAGATGCATGGGGAAAAGTTGTTTCTAATATTCCAAAAGTAGAAATCAAAACCAGTTGACGGTGCGGATATATATTTAACAATTGATAAAAATATCCAAGGATTTATTGATAATACATTAAAAGATATTCATGATAAGTATGAACCAGAAAGTGCATTTGCACTGCTATTAGTCCCAAAACAGGAGAGATACTTGGATTAGGTCAAACACCTGCATTCAATCCAAACACTCAAGAAAAATCTTTCAAGTGCATGGTCAAATATTTTCTATAACTCAGCTTATAGGAACCAGGTTCGACATTAAAAACATTTACAATGTCGATAATGGTAGAAAATAATATATATAAACCAGATAGTTACTTTAGATCTGGTCTCATATCGAGTGGAAGACGCTAAAATTTCTGACTGAATAAGATTGGTTTGGAGAACAATAACACAACGTCATGGATTCAACAATCTTCAAATACATTAATGTTAACACTTTTAAATGAATTAGGTAATGAAAAACTAAAAATGGTTTAGAAAATTTTGGATTCGGAAAAAGTAGCAAATTCTTTATATGGAAATGAAGCTACTGGAGAATTATTATTTAATAACAAAGTATCGGCTTCAACTACTGTATTTGGACAAGGTAGTAGCAGTCACAGCAATGCAAATGGTTCAAGCAGAAACAGCAATTTTTAAACGATGGTCAAATGTTAGCACTCGTATTTCTTACAACGAGTTCATGATAAAACATTGGATAAAGATGTTAATATTGGGAAAACAGTAGTTGGAACCAATATCAAAAAACAAAACAGCAGATACAATGAAAGAAGAACTATATGGAGTTGTTAATGGGATCTTGGGCACAAGGGGTAAGCGATATGCTGTGGATAACTACAGCACGTCAGGAAAAACAGGAACAGCACAGGTTGTAGATCCGAAAAACAGGTACATACTATAATAGCCCATTTAAAGTAATGCAATCATTTATCGGGTATGCACTAAGTGAAGATCCTCAAGTAATCTTATACGTAGGAATAAAATTACCTACAAAAAGAGCTGGGTGCTAGTAATGCATATGGTGCATCTGAGATTTTTAAACCGATTATGGAAAACACATTAAATTATTTAAAATGTAAAAATCTAATGATAACGATACAGTAAAAAGTTATCAAATGGAAAATGTTGTAGGTGAGAATGTTGATTCAACAATACTTAAAATTACAACAAAAAGACAAAAATATTATAACAATTGGATCTGGGGATAATATTATTGGACAATATCCATCAGCTGACAATGTAATAAAACAAGATGAAAGAATATTTTATTAGTTTCAGATAATAATATAATGTTACCTAATTTCATAGGTTGGTCAAAAATCGATGTCTTAAATTATGCTAAATTAGCTGGCTTAGATATTGAAACTGAAGGGAATGGGTTTGCAAAACAACAATCAATTCCTGCGCAGAGATTTATAAAAAAAGGGGACAAGATAAAAATAAAATTTAGTTAGGAGAACGAAATGAGTAATTCAGATTCAGTATTTGCTATATCGTTATTATTGGTAGCATTTTTCTTACGGTACTAATGCTACCAAGATTAATCAAATATTTACATGTTCTAAAATTTGGACAAGCAATTAGAGAAGAAGGTCCACAAAGTCATATGCATAAAAAAGGTACACCAACAATGGGAGGAATATCTTTTATAGTTTCAATAGTAATTTCACTTATTATTGCAATGATTTTGGATAGTGGAAATATTCAATATTATATTTTTATTCATTTATACAACTATCTCATTTTCAATTATTGGTTATATAGATGATATGCTTATCGTAGTTAAGAAGAAAAAAATGATGGACTTGCTCCAAGATTAATGCTACAAATACTATTTTCTGTAATATTTTTATATCTTAGTTTCATTTATTTATAAAGATATAAATTATATCCATATCCCAGGATTAGATTATAATCTTAATATTTCATATTTATATCTGATCTTTTTAGTATTTTGCAAACAGGATTTTCTAATGCGGTTAATTTAACTGATGGCTTAGATGGTCTCAGCAAACAAGTGTGACAATTATTACTACTAGCACATTTGCACTATTAGCATATAAGGAAAATAATTTCCTGTATTAGTTTTTCTGTCTGACTATTGTTGGAGCACTTTTAGGATTTTTAAAATTTAATAGAAACTCCATGAAAAATTTTTATGGAGATACAGGATCTTTGGCTTTTAGGTGGAATTCTGGCAGCAATTTCTGTAATTTTACATAAAGAAATAGCATTCTTATTTATAGGTTTAGTATATATACTTGAGACTTTATCTGTAATTATTCAGGTGGCATACTTTTAAAAACAGGTAAAAGAATTTTTAAATGTCACCGTTACATCACCATTTTGAGTTATCAGGATATGGCGAAGTAAAAACTGTGTATATTTTTGTTGCTATAGCAGTGGTATCATGCAGCTATAGGATACTTTATAGGGGTTATTTAAAATGATTAATTTAGAAGATACTAGTATTAGGATTTGCAAGAAGTGGTTATTCAACTGCAAAAATCTTAAACAAACTTGGATATGATGTTACTTTAAATGCATATGATGATTTAGTACCGATAGAAAAAGCAGCTGAGTTGAAGGATTTAGGAGTTAAAGTAATTGATGGAGGTCATCCATTAGAACTTTTAGAAAATATTGATTTAATAGTAAAAATCCAGGAATTAAATATGAAATTGAATTTTTTACAAAAAGCAATTGACAAAGAAAATTGATATTATAACTGGAGATTGAGTTAGCAAACACATTGTTTAACATTGATATGGTAGCTATTATTGGAACAAACGGTAAACCACTACTACTCAGATGACATTCGATATTCTGAAAGCTGCAAAAAGATGTATTTTTAGCTGGTAATATTGGATATCCTTCAATTGAAATCGCATATAACCATCCAAATTCATTATTAGTTACTGAAGTTTCATCATTCCAATTACAAGAACAAAAATATTTCAAACCATCGATAGCTGTAATTACTAATCTTGGTGTTGGGCATTTAGATTATCATGGTAGTGTTGAAAATTATCGTGATGTTAAAAGAAATATTTATAAAAATCAAGATAGTAATGACATCTTAATTTTTGAATATTAATGAAAAAGATAAATATGATATAGAAAAATTAATTCTAAAGTGCTATTTTTATGATACAAAAAGAAAATATAGAAGCAGATATCTATGTAAGAGATAATATGGTTATTTTTGATAGTGAAGAATTATTTGATATAACTAAACTCTCACTTCCAGGTATGCATAATGTGGAAAATGCAATTAATGCTGCTGTGATATCATTTATAAAAGGCGCTGATAAAGAATCGATTAAGAGTGTTCTTTATGCTTTTTAGTGGAGTAAAACACAGATTACAGTTTGTAGGGAGAGCATAAAGGAGTAAAATTTTATAATGATTCAAAAGCTACAAATCCAGTTGCAACAACTAGAGCACTCATCAGGATTTGATATATATACTTGTTTGTGGTGGACAAGATAGAGGAATAGATTTCAAAGAATTAATTCCATATCTACCAAGAGTAAAAATCTATAGTAGTAGTAGGTGAAAGTAAAGAGATATTATAACTTAGCTATTGATAATAAAGTTGATTGTCATAAAAGCAATTAAAAATTGATGATGCCACTATTCTAGCAAGTTCACTTGCAGAGAATGAGTGATACAATATTATTATCACCAGCATGTGCATCGTGGGATCAATATAAGTGTTTTGAAGATCGTGGAGATGAATTTATAGCAACATTTAAGAAGATTATTCAAGAGGATTAAAAACTATGAACAAGAAGAATAGGAAGTTACTTGATGAACAAAGATAATCGTCGTAGTTCATTAGAAAAATTAAAAGAGACGTGAAGTATTTTATATAGTAACTTTATTTTTAATTGTAATAGGAGTATTTGTGCTTTTATTTAGTAGTTATTTAAAATTAAAAACAATTGAAGTTGAAGGAAACAATCAAATTACTAAAGAAGAAATACTCGAGGGCAGGAACATTAATAATGATCTTCGAACATGGTCTATAAAAAGATGATGAAATTCAAAATAATATAAAATCAAGATTTGATATATTTAAATCAGTAACAGTAAAATCTAAATTGCCTTCTTCTATAAAAAGTGCAGGTAGAAGAGTATAGTTTTATTGCACAAAATAGAAGATGGTAGTTTAGAGATAATAATGGAAAATGGGAAACCATATTCTGGAAAAATTAGAAACAATTATAATTTACCTATTATAGAAAATTTCAATGATGATAGTAATAAACTAGAAGAAGTTTACAAAAACTTAAATAAACTTAAACAGGAAGTACGATTGCAAATATCTGAGATAATTAGTGATGAAAAATGATAGATTAATTATTTACATGAAAGATGGTCAAAAAGTTAAAGCGTTAAGAGCCAGCTTTGCAGATAAGTTGAATTACTATGAAGAAATATCTAAATATATTGAAGACAAAAATAATACTACTTTAAACTTAATAAACGGTGCATATCTTTGAAACACCAAAAACAGAAAAAGTAAGAAACGATAGTATTAAGAAATTGCTATCAAGACAGGGAATAAATGATGATGAGAAATCAAATAAAGATAATGAAAGTGTAGAAAAAGAAGAAAAACTACAACAAAGTAATAAATCTGAAAAGATTCTACTACAAATAGTCAGAGTAATTCTTCTAACAAGAACAATAATAGCAAAACAACAATCAACACGTAATAAGAAAAAAATGAATAGTTATAAAAGCATCCTAAATTTTAGTATTTTTGGATGCTTTTTCTATGAAAAATTATATATAAAAGACTTATTCGTTATATTACAAATTGAAAATATTTTAATAAAATTTTAATGATGTTTTTCATATCTAATTTTTATGTTATAATTTAGTATGTGTAAATAAAAATATGTGTGTATTTACAATTTTATTATAATAACAAAGTTTAAAAAGGAAGGAGTGTTTGACTTGAGTTCACAATTGTATACTTCAATAGATCTAGGATCATCTAGTATAAAAAGTGATAATAGCAGATGTAGTATATGAAAAATTGAATATACTCGGTGTTGGTGTTGTAAAAACAACAGCTATTAAACGAGGAACATTATTGATGTAGAATCTGCCTCTAGAGATATTCAAAAGCAATAGATATTGCGAAAAAGTGAAGCTAATAAGGACATAAGATCATTATATGTAGCAGTTCCAAGTATACACACTCATATTAAAAAGTGTAGCGGAGAATTAAATTTGATACAAAAACACGATATTGATGGTAGAGATATCGAAGAAGTAATTGAAGAAGCAAAAATACTACCATTACCACGAGAAGAGAAGTGGTATCAAGTAATTCCAGATTACTATCGTCTTGATGATATTGAAAATATTAGAAAACCAAAAGGAATGACTGTTCATAATTCATTTGAGGTAACAGGAAATAGAGTTTTAACATCTAAAACTCATCTTCACACAATATATAAAAGTATTGAAAATCTAAGATTAGATTGTAACGAGACATTCTGTACATCTCATTCATTAGGTGAATTACTATTAAATGATGAAGAAAAAGATTATGGATCAGTAATTATTGATATTGGAGCAGGACTTACGACTGTGAGTTATTTTGAAGATGGAATTCTTCAATTATCACAATCAATTGAGTTAGCAGGTGAAGATATTACACGTACAATATCAGATGTTTTAAATGTCCCATTAAAACGTGCAGAAGAGATAAAAGTTACTCAAGGGCATGCTTTTTATGACTTGGCATCACCACAAGTAATTATTGACTTAGATAACTTAGAACCAGATGAAGAACCATATACACAAAAAGAATTAGCAGATTACATTGAAGAAATTGTAGAAGAGATTATTTTACGTTCATTCGATGTATTAAGAAAAGCTGGTATAAATAGAGTAAAAGGTAACGTTGTGTTAACAGGTGGAACAACACTTATGCCTGGTGTTCTAGACTTAGCAAAAGATATGCTAAGAAAAATGAATGTAAGAATTGGTTCACCAAAAATCATAGGAGCTAATTCACCAGAATTATCTGTTGTTGTAGGTACATTAACAAGTAGTTACAAAAATTGAATCATTGTTTGGATATCAAGTAACTGATGAAGTGCCGACAATAAAAATACAAATTCAACATTTGAAAATGTTTCTGCAGTGGAAGAAATTACAGTAAATAATTCAAAAGTTGAAGCACCAGTGATAAGTGAAACTCATGAAGATGTTCATGAAGAAGAAACTTATTATGAAGAAGAGAAAAAGAAAGAAGAGAAAAACTTTTTCGATAAAATAACTAAAAATGTATAATTCGTTTTTGAATAATAATCAGGAGGAAATAAAGAATGTTTGAAGAATTTGATCAATCAGCAGTAATTAAAGTAGTAGGTGTTGGTGGCGGTGGTGGTAACGCCGTTGACCGAATGGTAGAAAGTGGAATTCAAAATGTTGAATTCATCGCAGTAAATACAGATGCTCAAGCTTTAAAACAGCTCTAAAAGCAGACGTAAGAATTCAAATCGGTGAAAAACTAACAAAAGGTCTTGGTGCAGGTGCTAACCCTGAAGTAGGGCGTAAAGCTGCTGAAGAAACTAAAGATAAAATTGAAGAAGCGCTAGAAGGAGCAGATATGGTATTCGTTACTTCTGGTATGGGTGGAGGAACAGGTACAGGTGCAGCTCCAATCGTAGCAGGTATTGCTAAAGAATTAGGTGCTTTAACTGTAGGTGTTGTTACTCGTCCATTCAACTTTGAAGGTAAAAAACGTCAAGTACAATCTACAGCTGGAATTAACTCACTTAAAGGTGCTGTAGATACACTTATCGTTATCCCTAACGATAGATTATTAGATATCGTAGATAAGTCTACTCCAATGATGCAAGCTTTCGTTGAAGCTGATAATGTATTACGTCAAGGGGTTCAAGGTATTTCTGACTTAATTAATGTTTCTGGTACAGTTAACCTTGACTTTGCTGATGTTAAAGCAATTATGGCTGATCAAGGTTCTGCATTAATGGGTATAGGAGTAGCTTCAGGTGAAAACAGAGCTATCGAAGCAGCTAAAAAAGCTATTTCATCTCCATTACTTGAAACATCAATCGTTGGAGCTAAAGGTGTGTTATTAAACATTACTGGTGGTCCATCATTAAGTTTAGTTGAAGCTCAAGCGGCTGCAAGTATCGTTCAAGAAGCAAGTGATGACGAAGTGAACATGATCTTCGGTACAGTATTTAACGAAGAATTAGAAAAAACTGATGAAATCATCGTTACAGTAATCGCTACTGGATTTGAAGAAGATGGAGTAAGTGTTGAAAGAGATATCTTAGCACAACGTCCAGCTCAACCAGAAGCTAGCTCATTCACAAGTGGTTACGGTAAAAACGAAGTAGAACAAGAAATGTACCCACGTCCAAGAGAAGAACAAGAAGAGAAATCTAATAAGAAAAAGAAAATCAGATAAATATCTGATTTTCTTTTTATATCTTCATTTAGAAATATATATTTTATAATATTTAATTAAACATCCTGATAAAGTTGTTTTTATCAGGGTGTTTTTAATTTATTCTATTAAAATAAATTTTTATATCGAAGTTAATTACATGTTTTAAAAGTGTTGTATATAAATGATTTATTAAGAGCTGTATTACAAAATTTTAGTAAATCATTTTTCATCATAATCAGCATATAGATAATATGTAATATTACAAAAATCTATTTTTAGTTCTTCATTGTATCCTTTAACACCGATTAGAGAAAGTGGATTTTTTTCAAATTTAGATGTATTTTTCCTTCAAGTTCTTCAATATCAATATTAAGTTGTTTGCTTTGTAATACAATACTATGTGCAATTCCACCTAAGATAGAAGCTGCAAAATAATTAATACTACTTGCATAATCAGCATTAATATCAAAACTAATTTCACTAGAAATATTTATACAATCATTATTAGTGTACATCTTAAATATATTACTAGATAAAATTCCTCTAAAAGTTAAATCATAATTTTTAGATTCGTATAGATTACTCATACAGTTTCCTCAATGTATTTTTAGCTTCATTCAGGCGAGCTAATTTTTTATCAATTATCTCCATTGTACTTACCGGCCTATTTGCAAATGTAGCAAAACCACAGTCAGGATTTAACCAAATTCTTTCTTTAGGAATATATTGCATTACTTCTTCCACACGATTTAGGATATCTTCTAATGGTTCTATGTCGTCTGTTCTTGGATTCATAACACCTAATCCTAGTATACAATTATCCCTTATTAGAGTACTACTGAATAATGAAGATATTTCTCCAGCACGAGGAGTAGAAAACTCTAATGTAAGTATATTAGGAAGAGTTTCTTCGAATAATGGAAGTAGAGGAGTATAAGGTCCAGTAAGTAGAATACTTTCATCACGACTCCAATTACCACGACATACATGAAGAGAAACTAATATTTCTTTTTCTTTAGCATAATCAATTACAGATTTAATTAATTTAGTAGCAAATTTTAATTCTTCAGTAGGATCTTTTTTCTCAGATAATGCTGCACACATAAAAGATCTTGTCTTACCTTCAGAAAATACCACTTCGGTTAGTACAGGTTCATCAAATTGAATAACATCTATGCCTATTTTTGCTAATGAATCAATTTCTTCTTTTAATACTTTAATTATGTCTTCTCCTAGAGAATCTTTGCTATCGTAATATTGTTTTGATAGAGCAGGTAACCACATGGACCTAGTTATTAAATAAGGACCTGGTAATGTTGCTTTGATTTTCTTATTGGTTAATCTTTTTAGTTCAATCATTTCATCAGCTACCAGAGGTTTATTGTATTTTACTTTTCCAGTACAAATTGCGTTTTTATACTAATTGCAGGAACGTCTAATATTTCTAGTATTTGTTCAAAACCTTGTTTGTCCTCAATATAATCAAACATATCAGCCATACTCATCATTGTAACACCGTCCAAACGTTCAGCAATAAATGAAACATAATTATCTCGATTTAGTTCACCGCTAGTGATTATATCAATATAATTATTTTTCTTGAAGTTCAACTACATATTTTGTTTCTTCATCTAGAATTTCTTGATATGTTTTTTAAGTCGATATTTCCTTTATTTAATTTTCGTTTTTGCGGTCAATAGTTTTTACTACGAGGCATACTGCCAAGAAGAGAAACTAAGAAAGATGAATTAGTCATAATTATTCACCATAAAACTCTTTATCTAGATATTCATTGGCTTCAGTAAGTTGTTTAAAGCAGAGTACGACCAGATATCCATTCTTTAATCCTTCCATATCCATCATCTCTTTGTGAGGATGGATTATTGTAATCCATTTTGTGTAATACTTCTATAAATTTTTCAAAACGAGCTACGTCTAATTCTGGATGTCCTGAGAAGATACAGTGATCAAAGAAATCAGTTTTTGATAAAATTTTCACCTGATTTTTATCTAGAGTTCCATTTGCAATCCAAGCATTATAGTTTAAATCTAACATCCAAGTAGCATCAACTTCATCATTTTTTAACGCGATAGCTGAATCAAGTTCTCCACCAACATGATCTCCATGAAGACCAACTCCAATATCGAAACGTTTTTCAGTATAATCTTTACCAAATTCTAAACCAAGTTTGTGAAGATGGTTAATAGGAATTAATCTGGCTTGTGGTGAATCAATTGCACCGAAACCTATTGTTTTATTTCTTAAGTCTTGAATAGAGTTAATGTTGCTATTAGCTTTTACTACTAAATAAGAACTACGATCGCGGTCAGTATCACGCATAGAACCATTTAATGCATTTCCATTAGTGCGTAGGTGAGTATCTATACCAAGCTAAAGGTGAGTTCAAAGCAACATCGATTTCACGTACTAATAAACCATCAACTTGACCTTTGTAATCTTTTGTAATAAACTGGTTCAATAGGGAAAGTCTTCATCCTCAAAAATTTTGCAATAATTCCCCAAATTACAGTTACTTTTGGATCATAGATAACAGCTCCAACTTTTAATTTTGACATAATATTATTCCTCTTTTCTTATTTATATATAAATAAAGGGAGTGACTCAAAAATCGTGATTTCTTAAGAAACAAGATTTTGTCAGAGTCACCCTGCACAGATTTATTAGATATCTAAAAAGCTTTTATAATGCGAATTTAGATATCAATAAACTCACTAAACGTCTATTAGTTTCTATATGAACTTTGTTAAAATTTTATGACTTTTGGGTCAGCCATAAAAATTTGATTTTATTAGTAATTATTATGGTAATTGTTGCCCAGTAATTGCTTTTCCTAACCAAATTATGAGTACGTCAACACTTGGTCCATAATATGACTTGCGAAAGCATCTCTAAGTAACGTTCCATATTTCCAACACGGTTTATAGCTTTACCACCACCAACACGCATACCAAGACGAGCTAATTCAATAGCAGCTTCACTAGCGAAAATTCTAGCTGATAAAATTTTTGCTAACATATCACTTTCTTTAGCTAAGAAACTACGAGCAGCTTCATTTGTTCCTAAAACAGCAGCATTTGTTTGACTGTAAATTTTTGCTAGATGAATTTGAACAGTTTCAATCTCACTTAATGATTTTCCATCAGGATATTTTCTATTAGTTGTATGAGCTACTGCTTCGTCTAAAATTGCTTCGCATAGTCCACTATAAACAGCAGCAAGTCCTGTGATGAAGTATGTCAGCAACAATTGTGAATACTGATCAACACGAACCTGCTTCTCCGATGCGAAGTTCCTTATCTAATTCGACATCGTTAATAGCCATTTGACAGGATACATTACCACGCATACCTAAACCATGCCAAGTAGAAGATCTAAATTCTAGACCTTTAGAATCTAATGGGAATACCCAGTTATCAATTCCACCTTCAACATCAGAAGGAGTAAGTACTAAGTAATAAGAAGCAAATTCAGCAGATGTTACCATACTTTTTAGTCCATTGAAAATCACTGAGTTATCTTTGAATTCAGTTTTTACATCAGAAATGTAGAAGTGAGTACCAGTACCCTAATTCGCTGTAAGCAAGTGCCATAAATTTTTCATTTTTCTACGATATCTTTACAGATTTTTGATTTAAAGATTATCATCTGCATAAGATAATACACAATTTAATGCAACATTATGCATCATGTAACATAGACCAACTGTTGCACTAGATTTAGCAAATGCACGACAAGCATCAGCATGTTCTTGCATATCTTTACCTAATCCGCCAAGTTCTGTAGGAATCATAAGTTTAAAGTATCCAGCTTTTTCCTAATTCTTTAAATACTTCCTCTGGAAATCTCTCTTGTTCATCAATTTCTTTAGCAATAGGGTCAATATATTTTTTTGCAAATTCCCTAGCTTCGTTATAAAATGTTGTCATAATAATGCCTCCTAACATTAATAGAATAGTGCTTTATACAAAAATTATATAGCTAAAGTGAAAATCTGTAAATGCTTTAACTTTTTGATATAATAGTCACTGTAATAAAATACTTTTTTAAAAATAAATTGAATTATTGTGAAATTGGGGATATGAACTATAACCATTTTAACAAAAATATTATATTCTAGAATATAATATAAAATTTAACCAAATGATATCAATTATCAATTAAAAGAAGTTAATTAGAAATATCTCTGAAAATTTTTGAAAAATAACAATAAAAATTTCAGAAAATTATTTACAAAATATAAATATTCTAGTATAATCATTACTTATATAGTTATAATATATTATAAGAAAGGATGAAGAGAATGACAGATTCTAAAATGGAAAGAAAATTACAGGCTCGTCATATCAGTATGATTGCCATAGGTGGATGTATAGGTACAGGATTATTTATGGCAAGTGGGGCAGTTGTAAGTAAGGCAGGTTCTTATGGAGCAGTTAGTACTTATGCATTGATTGGAGTTATTATCTACTTTTTAATGGCCTCTATAGGAGAATTAGCAACGTTTTATCCCGTTTCTGGTTCTTTTGGAGCTTATGCAACACGTTTTATTGATCCAGGTGTAGGTTTTGGAGTAGGTTGGTTATTCTGGATTCTGTGGATTTTAGTAGCAAGTGTTGATATTATCACATTATCAAAGATACTACATTATTGGGAATTCTTTAGACAATTTTCAACATTTTCAATATGTATTGCATTTTTAGTATTATTGTATTTATTAAACTTAGTTAGTGTTAAAGTTTTCGGAGAAGTTGAATATTGGATAACAATAATAAAAGTAATGACTGTTGTTGCATTCTTATTAGTTGGTGCTGCAATTATTTTTGGAGTTACTGGAAATAGTGAAGCTGGTATTCATACATTCATCCAAAATGGAGAAAAAACAAGTAGTGCAGGAGCTTTAGGTCTATTTGGGGTATTATCTACAGCAGCATTTTCATTTGGAGGAACTGAGGTAGTAGCTGTTACAGCTGGTGAATCTCCAAATCCAAAAGAAACAATGCCTAAAGCAGTAAAACAAGTGTTCTGGAGAATTTTAATTTTCTACATAGCTACGATGATAATTATATCTTCAATAGTTTCAGCTAATGATCCAAGATTATTAGATACAAACAATGTAACTGCTTCACCATTTACAATTGTTTTCCAAAATATTGGATTAGAAATAGCAGCAGTAATTATGAATGCCGTAATCTTAACATCAGTATTATCGGCTGCAAACTCAGGTATGTATGTTTCAAGTAGACAATTATTCTCATTAAGTTCACATGATTACGGACCAAAAGTATTTAAGAAATTGAATAGTAATTCAATTCCTGTATTTGCTTTAACAGTATCTGCATTATTTATGGTTCTTTGTTTCATATTTGAAAAACTTAATCCAAGTGGTTACTACATGTTATTATCAATGGTAGGAATTATAGTAATGATTATTTGGATGGTATCATTAGTTTCCCAAATTCGTCTACGTAAGGCGATTGCTAAACAAGGGAAAAAAGCTGAGGAAGTATTACCATATACATCGAAAACTGGAATAGTAGGTTCTTACATTGCATTACTATCATTTGCCACAATAATTTTACTTTCAATTAGTTTCCAGATTATGCAACTGGTGGTTTTGTAAAAATGTCATACAACTTAGTTTGTCCAGCGATTGGTGTACTAATGTATTTAACATTTAAAGTAGTTACAAAGAGAAAATTTGTAAAACTTTGAGAAATGGATATTCATCCATATAAAGAAAAATAATATTAATATATACTCTCTCATCTAAGGATTAAACAATGATAGAGAGTAATTTTTATATGTTATATTTTTATTGATTCGTAAAATGTGGTAAATGATTACGGTTTATGATAAATTGTACATAAGAAACTTAATGGAGTTGATATTGTGAATATAGGAATTACGGAAGTATTGCATGTGGAAAAAGTACAGTATCAAATTATCTGAGGGATAAAGGATATACTATAATTGATGCTGATATATTGGGTCATACTGCACTAACTGATGATGAAGTGAGAGAAAAACTTGAGAAAAGTTTTGGTTTAAGGATCATTGTGAATAATGAGATAAGCCGTGAAAAACTAGGGAAATTAGTCTTTGGTAATGAGGAGGATTTAAAATACTTAATAGTGTTGTGCATCCTTATATAAGAAAAGCAAATTTTACAATTACAAGAAACACATAGCGATGAACGACTAGTTTTTAGATATAGCACTCTTGTTTTGAAGCTGGCTTTGAAGATTTAGTCGAAAAAGATAATAATGTGGTCCATGTAGATGATGCAATTAAATAGATTGATGAATCGAAATTCGCTTTCTTCTGGAAGGAGCTATGAATAGAATAAAAAGTCAAATGAGCTCAAAAGATAAATCAGAGCTTAGCAACTATGTAATTAATAATAGTAACACTAAAGAAGAAACATATAGACAAATAGATTTGATATTAGACGAGTTAGAGAGGAGTCATAAAAATGACGAATGTATTAGAAATTAGTAATTTGAGGTGGAGGGTATAATCGAAGAAAATAATAGATAATGTTAATATCCAAATACCTAAGGAAGCATAACAGCATTAATAGGTCTTAATGGAGCTGGTAAGAGTACAACAATTGAAACATATTTTTAGGTTTACTAAGACCTATGGAAGGTGAAATAAAAGTTAATGGAATAACAATTGCTGGAAATAATGAAAATATAGAAAAAGTATCAGTTATATTCCAGAATCACCCGTTTTATATGAAGAGCTAACTTTGAAGAACATATAAATCTTACAGCAATGGCGTATGGATTAGATATGGAAGATACATGGAAAAAGAGCAGAAAAAATTATTAGATTTATTTAAATTGAAAGATAAGAAAAAGTTCTTTCCTGTTCATTTTTCAAAAGGTATGAAAGCAAAAAGTTATGATAATTTGTGCCTTTTTAGTAGAACCAAATTTATACATAATTGATGAACCTTTTTGAGGATTAGATCCTATTGCAATAAATGATTTAATTAACTTGATGTGTGAAAAGAAGGGATACTGGAGCAAGTATTCTAATGTCTACGCATATTCTTGCAACAGCTGAGAAATACTGTGATAATTTTTGTTATTATTCATGAAGGTAAAATTTTAGCAAATGGTAATTTAGAACAATTAAGAGCCCGAATTCAATATGGCAGGTGCGTCTTTAGATGAAATATATTTATCATTAACAGTGCGAGGAAATAATGAGTAATATTGAAAATATCTAACAGACGAAAGAAAGAACAAGAATTAAAGTTAACCTATAGTAAGTACATTTTTAATTCGCACCTATATAATGTTTCTTATTATAGTTTTAGGAGCAGTGCTAATAAATTATTCGAAATGGATTGCTATTGCAAGCAAAATAGAATTATACTCAGTTTACACAGCAGCAACTGTTGTCTTTAGTTATTATTTAGTAAGTTCTAAAATAAAAACTCATATTAAAGAAGCTGATGCAGTATTTTTATTACCATTAGAAAAATATTATAGAAAAATTGGATTGAAAAAACTGTAATAAAGCAGTACAATAGTTCATATAATTACTGTTATAATTTTTCTATTTTTGCTACAAAGCCAATTACTAATCTTATTAGTAATATAGATAGACTAAAGTATTTTTATGTTATTAATAGTAATAATTTGGAACAATTTATTAAAATATTTTTCAGTTATTCACTACAAAAGAAGTGATTTGGAGTAAACTACTACTATTTATTGTAATCTTTATCCAGTTGCTAGAGGTGTTTTTGAGAACACAGCTATTCGTGTTATTTATTTTATTAGTATAATGGTATTAGCGTATTTACTTTACACATTATGATGCTGGGAATAAACTAAATGCTAAAGATCAAGAGAAATATAGTTGTGATTGGAATCAAGCAGCAGATTATGACAAACATCGTATAGAAAGCTATTTTGAAGTTTGTAAATATGTTTGTTGATGTTCCGTTAAGTGGTGTAAAAAGTTGCCAGAAGAAAATATTTTGATATACTATTACCCAAAATTAACAAAAGATAATTTCAGAAAATAGTTTTAAATATTATTACTATAGAGTGTTTTTAAGACAAGAAAATACAGTTTATCTAGCGATTAAGACTAATGCTCTTAGCTGCACTGGTTATTTTTAGTTTTAAAAATACATATGTTAGTGGTTTAGCAATAATTTCATATAGTTATTTAACAATAATTCAATAGTTCCATTGTACAAAGCAAATGAGTAATAATATTTGGCATAGTATTTTTACCAGTAAGTGAAGATATTAAAATAAAAAGCTATAAACAATTATTAACTAGTGTCATGATAGTAACTACATTGTTATTGGGGTAGTATCTATATTATTAGCTAGTTTTAGCACAATGAATATCTTAGTAATAATTGGTTCAGTAGTTATAGCAAATATAATATCTAAAATATTTATTGGAAAAGTGAAGTAGAAAGGACAGACTATGAAAAATATAGCAATAATAGGAGGAGATTTATCAGGAGTAAGTTGTGCTTACTTTTCTTGATAAACTCTCAGAGATAAACTCAAAAAGTTTAATATTGATCTAATCGAGAAAGATTTAGAATTTGCAAATGACAGATTTGGAAAGTTTCAGTTTGGACAAGAAATTTATGATAATGGATGGCACAATTCTATTAGTGAACAAAGGGTCTTGTTTTATTTAATGATAGAATTAGGGTTTACATAGATATTTAATCAAAAGTGGGATGACGAAAAAGGTATTTTACAAAAGAGGATTAAATACTTACCGGAAAAATGCTTTATGGACTTCCACTTGATAAGAAGAATTGTTGCTATCTGATTTGATTTTACATTTTAAAGAAAAGTTATCTATTTTATACAATATAGTATAACACTTTAGAAGATGAAGACATTAAAGAGTTAACTGTAGAAGAGTTCTTTAAAGCTATAGTTAATGATCTACGGTAAACTAATAGAACCACTATTGACAAGTTACTATGCTGAGTGATATTTCTAAACAAAGTATGGTAGCTTGATGCCAGAATTATCATTTTAACGATTCAAAAGAAGATATATATAGTACTTGAAGAGATGTATGATAGAAATGTTATTGATAATATTACTGTAGGAGCAGAATATCGCTTGAAATTCACATTGAAATCATTTATAGAAAACTCTAGAATCAGAATTTTTCAGACAAAGTATTTCTAGAACTAAATAGAAAAGAGTAGAAAAATCGAAAAAGAGGGACAAATATTTAGTTCATTCAAATGGTAGTATTTATTACTATGACTATATAATACTAACATTGAATCAAAAAATTTCCTACCGTGGTTTAATGATGACGAGAAGATAATTGAATTTTTATTCTGATATGAAATATGTTTCTAATATAGTAGTTACGCTTATTTATAAAGAGAGAGATGATTTTACACATAAATCGTGAAATTGGAGAAATAATTTTTCCGAAAAATGAAAGTGAATATGTTACAGAAGCTAGAATACGTAAGTAATAAATGGATTGACATAAAAATGAGCGGAATTCAAATTGTTAGAGCATATATTAGTAGAGAAGAAGCGGTAAAAACTTATAGAGCGATAGTGAAAATTAAAGAAATTGTTGAAAAAGAAATAATTAAAGTTCATGGTGTAGTAGGAAATGTGAATAAGTACTATGTTAGTAAAGTAAAAAGGAATAACTACCGTTTTGTTGTAAAAGTATAATAAAAACATTAATGAATTCAATGAATATATGAAAAGAATATTCAAATGTTTTTATATATAGGTAAATCAGGAACAACTTTAGAAAATACAGTATTAGAAGCTAAAGAAATAGCAAAAAGAAATATTAGAAAGAATATAAAGAAAGGCCAGTACAAAGTACGAGGTTAATTAAGATGAAATTTTATACTAATAAATTAGAAGGATTGTAATTGTAACACCAATATTTGAAGATGAAAATTATAATAACGAACTTTTAGAATATACAAAAAGGGATTATTTAAAGGAAAACTTAATGAAATATTTGTAAATTTACCATATAATGGAGAAAAGAAATATTAATAGGTTTAGGAAAACGAGATGAGTTAAAAAGAAGATCAAGTGCGTGAGGTGTTTTTAAACTAGTTAAAATATGAGCAAAAATAAAGAGTTTGAAGTTCAAGTTACTTTACCAAAAAGTAGAAAATATACCTACTAAGAATATAGTAAATGCAGCTGTAGAAGGAGCTTTACATGCTACATATAAATTTGATAAGTATAAATCTGATAGAAAAGACTTCCCAGAAATTACTATTAATTTAACTACTGAAGAACAGCTAGAAAATATAGAAGAAGTAGTCAGTGAAGCATGTGATATAATTGGCGGTGTATTTTTTGCTCGTGATTTAGTTAATGAAAGAGCAGAATATCTATACCCAGAAACACTTGCTAATATTGCCAGTAAGGAATTAACAGCTTTAGGTGTTGAAGTAGAAGTTTATGATGAAAAACAATGTGAAGAATTAGGGTTAAAAGGATTGTTAGCTGTAGGTCGTGCATCTGATAGAAAACCAAGATTTATCGTTATGAAGTATTTAAATAACCCAGAAGAAAGTGAAGTAGTTGGTTTAGTAGGAAAAGGTGTAACTTATGACACAGGTGGTTATTCAATTAAACAAACAGCTAATAGTATGGACATTATGCACTGTGACATGGGTGGAGCAGGGACAGTAATTGGAACAATGAAGCTAATTGCTACTAGAAAATTAAAAACAAATGTTATTGCTATTGTAGGAGCATGTGAAAATATGATCTCAGGAGGTTCATATAAACCTGGTGATGTTATTTCTACTCTATCAGGAAAAACAGTAGAAGTAGCAAATACAGATGCTGAAGGACGTATTACTCTTGCTGATTCAGTATATTATGCAACTGAAAAACTTAAAGTAAATAAAGTTATAGATTTAGCAACACTTACTGGAGCATGTTTAGTTGCGTTAGCAGAATTCTACACAGGAGCAGTAACGAACAACCAAGAATTTTATAACGAACTAAATAAAGCTGCGAAAGAAGCTGGGGAAAGAGTTTGGCAAATGCCAGCTGATGATAGTTTCAGAGAATTAAATAAATCTTCTGTAGCTGATATGAAAAACACAGGAGGAAGACTTGGAGGAACAATAACTGCAGGATTATTCATAGAAAACTTCGTAGCGAATAATGTTCCATGGATTCACCTAGATATTGCTGGAACAGCATATTTATCAAAAGCGGAAAAATACCTTCCAAAAGGTGCTACAGGAGTACATGTTAAAACATTGTATAACTTATTAAATAAATAATTAAATGATATTTGGAAAAGAACTCAAAGAAAAGAAACTATTCTTTGAGTTCTTTCTTTTTCTAAAAGAGATATAGATAAAGAAATTAGAAAAATATTAAAAATTTAAATTTTTATACGACAAGAAAATACTAAAAGGTGTAAAATAATTAACAATAAAACAAAACCTTAGAAAAGAATAGTAATTTGGTAAAAATTTTTAGTGAGCTAACGTTGGTGTGAGGTTAGTAATTTTTCTAGATGAACGCACTTTTTAGGCAATTATTAAATAGTGGTAACTCTGCCTTTAAAGAATTGAGTGGGTATACTAAATACCAAGAAAAGTGGCAACGCGGAAATGATTTCGTCTTTTTATAGTTTCTTAGGAAATTATAAAAAGACTTTTTATTATCTTCAGTACCATAATACTGACCATGGACTGTATTTTCTTAGTATTCATATACCAAAAAGAGTGGCACCGCGAAAAATTCGTCTCTTTGCAGCCTAGATAACTGGCTACAAAGAGATTTTTATTATAGTAGTTCTTTTCTAAAAATATAATATAATAAAGAAAAAGGAGACAGAACAATGATTATTATTCATTACATCAATCATAACAGTCGTAACATTAACAGCATGCTCAAACAGCAGTACAAAAAATAAATTACAAGAAGTTAAAGATAAAATAGTACTAGGAGTATCACCTGACTATCCGCCTTACGAATTTTTAACTACAGAAAATGGAAATAAAAAAGTAGTAGGTGCTGATATTTACTTAGCAGAACAAGTTTCTAAAAAATTAGGTGTTCAAGTTGAAATTCAACAAATGGCTTTCGATTCATTAATCGCTGCTTTAAATGCAAACAAAGTTGATATGGTAATTTCAGGTGTTAACCCAACTGAGGAAAGAAAAAAAGCAGTTGATTTCTCAGATGTTTACTACACAAGTAAAGGTATTTTCGTGGTAAATAAAGACAGTGAAGAAATAAAATCTGTAGCTGATCTTAAAAACAAAAAAATCGGTGTTCAAAAAGGTTCAACTTATGAAACTTATGCTAAAGAACAATTAAAAATGGATGATAAAAATATCCAAGCTTTAACTGATGTACCAAGTTTACTTCAAGATCTTAAAAACAAAAAAATTGATGCAGTATTAATTCCAGATGATGTAGCGAAAATCGCAATGAATAAATATACAGATATCAAAGTGGTACATTTACTGCAGATAACGATCCTAGAAGCAACAGGTATGGCAACTAGCATTCAAAAAGGAAAAATGATAGTAATAAAGAATTATTAGAACAAGTAAATGCAGTAATTAAAAGAAATTCAAGATCAAAAAGCATTTGAAAAAGAACTTGATAAATATGCTAAAATTGCTGCACTAAGCGAATAAAAAGAGAGGTATAAAATAGAATGTTTGATTTTCTTCAAATTATTACACTAACGTGTTTAGAAGCTACGGTAACAAATCTTTAAAAAGTTTCACTTATAGAAACTGCTAGTAGGATTAATACTTGGTATTGTAATATGTTTAGCAAATTAGTACGTTTAAAGTACTTAATATAATAGCAGCAGTTTATGTAGAAGTTATTGAAATACTCCAATTTTAGTGCAAAATTAGATTATCTACTTTTGCATTACCAGAAATTGGGATTTCATTTTACACCATTTATGTCAGCGATAGTGCTCTTTCAATTAACTCAGGAGCATATGTTAGTGAAATATTCCGTTCTGGAATCTTAGCGATCGATAAAGGTCAAATGGAAGCAGGTCGTTCATTAGGACTTAGTTAGTTCCAAACTATGAAATTAGTTATTTTACCACAGGCTTTACAAAAATAGTTTACCAGCCTTGGTAATGAAAGTTTATTTCATTAGTAAAGAATCTTCAATAGTTTACTTTGTAGGGTAGCGGATATCATGTTTATAAACACTGTAAAATGCTACTTACCAAACATTTTGGACCGTACTTAGTAGCAGCTGCAATATACTTTATTATTACATCAATATTATCATTTTTAGTAAAACGTTTAGAGAAAAATTAACGAAGTAGGTGATTGTTATTACAAATAAAAGATTTACATAAAAATTCGGAAAATTAGAAGTATTAAAAAAGGTGATAAATATCAACGTTGAAAAGGGAGAAAATTGTAATTCTAGGTTCAAGTGGGATTGGAAAAGTACAGCATTACGTTGTGTAAACTTATTGAAACTCCAACGAGATGGACAAATTTTATACAATGGTGAAGATATTACTAAACAAAATATTAATAAATATAGAAAAAGAGTAGGAATGGTAGTCCAAAACTTTAATCTATTCCCAAATATGAGTGTACTAGAAAATATAACACTTGCTCCAAAAACATTCGGTGATGACACTGCTGAAAATATTGAGAAAAAAGCAATTGAGTTATTAAAAAGAGTTGGTTTAGAAGACAAAAAAGATGTTTATCCAAATAGCCTTTCGGGTGGACAAAAACAACGTGTTGCAATTGCACGCGCCTTAGCTAACTCACCAGAAGTGTTACTATTTGATGAACCAACAAGTGCGTTAGATCCAGAAATGGTAAAAGAAGTACTTGATGTTAGTAAGGAGTTATCAGAAGAAGGATTAACTATGTTAATAGTTACTCATGAGATGAACTTCGCTAAAGAAGTTGCTGATAAAGTAATATTTATGGATGGAGGAGTAGTATTAGAAGAAGGAGCTCCATCAGAAATCTTCGATAATCCAAAAGAAGAAAGGACTAAAGAATTCTTCTCAAAAATATTATAATGTAAGAAAAATATCACTAAGAAAATTAAGAGCATTTTCTTAGTGATATTTTTCATATGATTAGATTAGAAAAGGTTAGTATCCAACTCCATGATAACGTTTTATTATATATGTTAACTCTATGATATAATACGTATATATAGTTATTCTAAATTATTGGGATAATTATTTTAAAAGGAGGAGAAGTATGACTGTGTTAGAAAGTTTTATGAGCTGGAGCTTAACTCCTATATTCCTATATATTTTTAATGTAAAAAGTACCAGGGGAAAAACATTTTAAAAATATGTACAGTGTCATTAATATTTGTAATTTTTCTGAGATTTTTCTTTTAGATTATCAAGATTTCCCAATTACAAAGATGATATATCTATTTTAATGCTATATGCTTTACAATTATTATTAGAGATGGGATAAATTACTAAAATTAATGGGAGTTATTCCTGAAAATGAAGAATAAAAATATAGTTCTTTAAACAAAATACTGTTTCTCTAAGTATTATGTTTAAAGAATTTTATTACAAACTCAATTATTAGGAGTGTATAAAAATTAACGTTCGTTTTAATGAGAGACAGTTTATGTAAACAAAAAGAAAGGAGATGATTTTTGAAACGTTTATTCCGTTAATTGTAATGATTGTGATATAAAAATCAATAAAATATGAACTTTACATTCAAAAACTCTTGACATTTATTTTTAAAACATATATTATTATTTATGTGTGTGCATTAATACTAAGGAGAATTTTTCTAAATATGTTAGAACGTCTTTTTAAATTAAGAGAAAATAATACGAGATGCTAGAACTGAAGTTGTATCTGGTTTGATAACATCTCTATGAGTTATATTTTAGTAGTAAATCCAGCTGTTTTATCAGCAGCAGGTATTCCATTAGATAGAGTATTTACAGCTACTATCATTGCAATTTTAGTAGGTACTTTAATTATGGCATTAGCAGCGAACTATCCTATAGTAGTAGCACCAGGTATGGGAATTAACTCATATTTTGCAACATTAGCAGCTACATCAGGATATAATTATAAAACATTATTAGCAACATGTTTTATGGGAGCTGTAATTTTTGTAATTTTATCAGCAACTAAGTTTCGTGAGAGTTTAATTGATTCTATTCCGAATAATTTAAAATACGGTATTTCAGCTGCGATTGGTCTATTTATCGCATTTTTAGGACTGAAAAACTCAGCTTTAATTGTTGCAAATCCACATACAATCCTTTCACTAGGTGATTTAAAAAATCCAGTGGCATACATGACAATTTTAGGTATATTTATTATTTTAGTGCTTCTAGCGCTAGAGATTAAAGGAGCAATATTTATTGGAATGGCAATTATTGCTATAATCTCTTACTTCACAGGAATGTTAAAAGTAGAAAAAGTATTTGGTATTCCTCACATGGATTTAAGTTTACTTTATAATCCTGCTACTGAAAGTATTAATGCTTTACAATTAGGCTTATATGGAATAGTATTTACATTCCTAATGGTTACACTAGTTGATACTACAGGAACAATGGTAGCAGTAACTACTCAAGCCGGATTAGTAAAAAATGGAAGAATGGAAAGAGCAAAAGAAGCATTATTAGCTGACTCATTCGCGACATTAGCTGCATCGTTATTTGGTAGTACACCAACGTCAGCCTATATTGAATCATCGGCAGGGGTAGCAAATGGAGGTCGTACAGGTCTTACTGCATTATCTACTAGTTTCTTTGTGGTTATATCAATCTTCTTATTCCCGCTTGCGAGTAGCTTAGCAGCAGTTCCAGCGATTACTTCTCCAGCGTTAATTATTATTGGATCATTTATGATGGAAAGTATTGCGAAGATAGAATGGAATGATATAACAGAAGCATTCCCAGCATTTGTTACTATTATTGGTATTCCTTTAACAGGATCTATTAATGATGGTATCGCATTTGGATTTATATTCTATGTAGTATTAAAACTTTCTAAAAACAATGGAAAGATATTCACCCATTAATGTATCTTTTGCAGTATTATTTGTTATCCAACTTCTTTAGTTACATATATATACGGATTTGAAATTCAATTTCGAATCCGTTTTCTGATATATGCATTATTGTCTGAAAACGTTATATTGTTATTTAAAAAGTATTTGCCTTTTTAAAAAGTTATAGTATTATAATAATACTATTAAAAATTTAAGAAAGGAAATTATTTTATATGAAAAAAGGTTTATTAACCGGATTGTTATTATTTGGTATCTTTTTTGGTGCTGGAAACTTAATCTTTCCACCAGCGCTAGGAGTAAGCGCAGGAGGAAACTTTTGGCCAGCAATTTTAGGATTTGTTGTATCTGGAGTAGGTATAGCTATCGTTACACTTATTGTAGGTGCGCTTAATCCGAATGGTTATGGAGCAGAAATGGATGAAAAAATTTCTCCACTATTCTCAACAACATACTTAGTTTTACTTTATTTATCAATTGGACCGCTTTTTGCGATTCCAAGAACTGCAGCTACTGCATTTGATATTGGTGTAGCTCCAGTTGTAGCTGAAAGTAAGTTACCATGGTTATTAATTTTTACGGTAATTTATTTCTTATGTGCGTTTTTATTAGCAGTAAACCCAACTAAGATTTTAAATAGTGTAGGGAAAGTTTTAACACCTATCTTTGCTTTATTAATTGTAGTTTTAGTAATTCTTGGTGTATCTAAATTTAATTCGACAGGAGAAGCAGCTAAAACATATGCAACTAGTGGATTAGCATTCGGTACTGGATTTATCGAAGGTTATAACACTCTTGATGCTCTTGCTTCAGTAGCATTCTGTATCATTGCTATGAGTGCATTAAAACAATTAGGATTTAAAGATAAAAAAGAATTTTTATCTAGTGTATGGATCGCTGGTATTGCAACAGGAATTGGATTTAGTATTCTATATGTTGGACTTGGATTATTAGGTAATAAATTTGCAGTGCCTGCGGAAGTATTAGCTAATGCTAAAGTCAATAAAGGAGCATACGTACTTTCTGAATCAGCTCGTTTAATTTTTGGAACATACGGAAGTGTCTTCTTAGGAATTATGGTAATTCTTACATGTTTCACTACAACAGTAGGATTAATCGTTGCGACTTCAGAATTCTTTAACGAAAAATTCCCACAACTTTCATACAAAGTTTATGCTGTTATCTTCACAATTGTAGGTTTTGCAATTGCAAATGTAGGATTACAAAGTGTTATTCAATTCTCAGTACCAATGCTATTATTCTTATACCCAATAACAATAGCTTTAGTACTTATTGTTATTGTTAACAAATACGTTGCACTATCAAAATTAGGAATGCAACTAACTATGGCAGTAGTGACATTAATCTCTATTGTTTCTGTAATTGGAAATCAATTAAAAGTTGCTTCATTCAGTAATTTAATCGCAAAACTTCCTTTAGCAGCACAAAGCTTAGAGTGGTTAGTACCTGCATTAGTTTGTTTAGTAATTGCAGCGGTATTACCAAATAGACAAAAAGGTAAAGTTTACGACTTTAGTGAACTATAATTTTATGAATATTAAAAGCATTAGCTCAAAATCAAGAGCTAATGCTTTATTTTTATATAAGTTTGTTTACTTCTTCTAGTAAGAACATCTTCACATTTAATGATGAAGTGAATTTCTCAAGATTAACTATTTTATCTTTGTCAATATTTTCCGATACTTTATAAGCACGGATAAGTTGATTTTTAGGAGTATTTTCTGCTGAAATAAACTCGACTATATCAGATTTATATCCAAACAGCTCAGAACTTCACTGCGATACTGAATCAGTAAGAAGAGTAGAGAATTTTTCTTTAACAATTCCATGTTTTAGCATAAATGGAAGGAAATCAGAGTTAATTTGTCCGTTAACTTCTTTTTGGCAACATGGCACAGCGAAGAATACTTTCGCCTTCCAGCCAAGAGCTTTTAGTATAGCTATGTCAGTTGCAGTATTACATGCATGCAGACTAATAACCATATCTATCTCATCTTTATTTCTCGTAATCAATTACATCACCGTAAATAAAAGCTTAGATTAGTGAAATTAAGTTTTTCAGCGTATATTATTACAGATTTTCAATAACTCTCAAATCTATTCCAATGATTTTTAACATTCATTTTAAGAACTTCAGTTAAATAGTAATAGGTAGAAAAAGTTAAGTAGCCTACCACTACCAAAAATCTAAGATTGTAATCTATTTATTAGAATCTAATTGAGTAGTAGCTTGTTTAATAAATTCAAGGTATTTGTTTATTTGTTTTAAATTTATCGTACTTACTTTTAACAACTTTACCATCCTTTGTTTTTGAATACCTAGTTCGATTAAAAATGTGATATTTTGTTTTTCGTCTAGGAAATATTCTTTCTTATTATGTGATCGAAATGAGATAGTTTTGTAGTTGTTTTCTTTACTATTTACACTAATTTTTGAATTTTTAGATACTTTTAATATTTATATTTTCATCTACTGTAACAACATTATATGTCTTTTGCTAATTCAAAAGTTCTTTAATCGTACTTTTTCGATACTTTGAAGAATCAGTGGTAACTATAGGTTAGTATGTTTTATTATTCTTTTGTACACGTATTCTAACTGACAGGATTAATACTGTTTTTGATATTAACTAATTTTACCAATGACTTTATCAAGTTCTAATTCTTTATTGACGAATATTTAGAAAAGTTATTTTGTTAATGTTGTTATTATCTATATGAGTCAAATATTTCGGAAATAATTTCGTGTTCCATCGTAGTCTCATAGTTTCTTTAATAATGATTTCTTATATATTACACTAGATTTTATTAATTATCAACATAACTGAAATATAATGTCAAACATCGACGAAATTCGTTAAATAAGAAAAGTGAGGAGTGACTCAAAATCGTGATTTCGCAGAAATCGATTTTATTGAGTCGAACCCGCACTGAGTTGATAGATATTTAAAAAGCTTTTATAAACGAATTTGATATCAATAAACTACTACGTCTATGAGTTTTCATATACCTTGTTAAAATTTAGGACTTTGGGTCAACTCCAGTGAAAATAAAATAATTCCCGTTGTTGGTTGAGTATTACTACTATGCGTGGTATAATTTAGTAGTTAGAAAATAAGAAAAAGGTAGATAGTATGAATATTTTAGATATTATTGATAATATAAAAATAAAAACTATTTATGGAAAATTACCAAATAGTGTTAACAGCATTTCCCAAGATTCAAGAAAAATCGGAAAAGGGGATGTCTTTGTCGCTATTAAAGGTTATACTGTAGATGGTCACAACTTTATAGAAAAAGTTATTGAACAAGGGGCAGCATTAGTAATAGCTAGTCGTTATGAAAATTATAATGTAGAAAATTGTGCTGTTATTGTTGTTAGAGAGCATGAAATTGAAAAAATTGCTAGTATGATAGCTAAAAAGATTAATGAGGGTGCTGATATTCACACAGTTGCAGTAACTGGAACAAATGGTAAGACGAGTATATCTACATTAGTTCATAATATGCTGCGTAACCTAGGAGAAAGTAGTGCGTATATTGGAACAAATGGATTTGGTAAAAATGATGATGAACCGATTTATTTTGGTAATACAACTCCTGATGTAGTAACATTACATAATCAAATCGGTGAGCTGCGTCGTGAAAACATTAAAAACCTTGCCTTTGAAGCATCATCACACGCAATGGCTTTAGGGCGTATTTATAATGTCGACATCGATGTTGCTATATTTACAAATCTAACGCATGAGCACTTGGATTTTCATGGAGATATGCAAACTTATGCCTATGATAAGAGTTTACTATTCTCAACATTAGGGAATAATCTATCAGAAGCGAAGTTTGGTGTATTGAATAAAGATGATAGTTATTATAAAATTATTTCTAAATGCTTATATCAACAAGAACTTAATTACTCTATCAAAGATGAAACTGCGGATTTTTATGCATATAATATTAAACAATATAAAGAAGATAAAATCTATAAAACAAGTTTTACACTAAAATCTCCAGAAGGTACTTTTGAATGTATTACTAATTATATTGGAGACTTTATGGTAAGCAACGTCCTTGCTGCTCTTAGCGCTGTTTGGGTAAAAGGATATAGTGTAGAACAACTAGTTAATATATTACCGAAACTAGGAGCTTTATACGGTCGTATGGAAATTCTAGGTGATGATTTACCGATAGATATAATTAGTGACTTTGCTCATACTCCAGATGGATATGAAAAATTATTAGAAGCAACTCGCGAAATAAGAAAAGGAAAACGTACTCTTCTAGTAACAGGGAATGGGTGGAGACGGATATTTCAAAAGGGCCATTAATTGGAGAAATTATCTCAGAAGCAGATTATGTCGTTATTACAACGGATAGCCCACGCGATGAAGATGTAGAAGTTCTTATGGGGTCAATTGAAAAAGGTATGACTCATAAAAATTATGAAAAAGTATGGTTCAGAACAGATGCAGTTAAACGTATAATTGAATTATCAGAACCAGGAGATGTAGTAATCTTAGCTTCAAAAGGGCGTGAAGATTATGAAATTCTTCAAGGTGGTAAAAAAGTTTGGCACTCAGATCCAATCGTTGCTGTAGAAGAAGCGAAAAAGAAATTTAATATAAAATAAAAAATTGAAAGGAAAATAACGTGGTAGAAAAAATTAGAGAACAAGTAGAAAAAAGAAGAACGTTTGCCATTATCTCTCACCCCGATGCTGGTAAAACTACATTAACAGAAAAATTACTTTTATTCGGTGGAGCAATTCGTGAAGCAGGGACGGTAAAAGGTAAGAAAACAGGAAAATATGCAAAAAGTGACTGGATGGATATAGAGAAACAACGTGGAATCTCTGTAACATCTTCAGTAATGCAACTTGACTATGATAACAAAATTATTAATATCTTAGATACTCCAGGGCACGAAGATTTCTCAGAAGATACATATCGTACACTTATGGCAGTTGACAGTGCAGTGATGGTAATAGATGGAGCAAAAGGGATTGAGGCGCAGACATTAAAACTTTTCAAAGTTTGTCGTATGCGTGGAATTCCAATCTTCACATTCATCAACAAGGTTGACCGTGAAATTAAAGATCCACTAGAATTATTAGCTGAGATTGAAGATAAATTAGAAATTGAAACATATCCGATGAACCTACCAGTAGGTATGGGACAAAACTTCTTCGGAATTATGGATAGAAAAAATCATTTTATTGAACCGTTCAATGAAGATAGTGATTTTGTAGAATTAGATGAAGAGTATAATATTGTAGATAATAATCCACTTGCTCAAGATACAATGTATAAAAATGTGTAGAAGATATGATTCTTATTACTGAAGCAGGTGTTGATTATGATTATGAAAAACAACTAAAAGGTGAGCAAACACCGGTATTCTTCGGATCAGCATTATCATCATTTGGTGTAGAAAGTTTCTTAAACTATTATGTAGATAACGCACCAACACCAAAAGGTCGTCGAGGAGTTAATGAAGAAGATATCCAACCAACAGGAGAGGATTTCTCAGGATTCATTTTCAAAATTCAAGCCAATATGGACCCTAAACACCGTGATAGAATTGCATTCTTGCGTGTATGTTCAGGTGAATTCAACCGTGGTATGGATGTAAACTTAGCAAGAACAGGAAAAAAACTAAAAATTTCTCGTTCAACTAACTTTATGGCTGATGATAAGGCTACAGTTGATGTAGCTTATGCGGGAGATATTATCGGTCTTTACGATAGTGGAAATTATCAAATTGGAGATACTTTATATCAAAATAAAAAAGTTGAATTTGAAGCACTTCCTTCATTTACACCGGAAATTTTCGTAAAAGTTTCAGCAAAAAACGTACTGAAACAAAAACATTTCCATAAAGGTGTAGAGCAACTTGTACAAGAAGGAGCAATTCCAATACTATAAAACGTTACATACGAACCAAATCATTTTAGGAGCAGTAGGACAACTACAATTTGAAGTGTTTGAGCACCGTATGAAAAATGAATACAATACAGAAGTAATAATGGAACGAATTGGACAAAAAACTACTCGTTGGATTGAAAATGAAGATTCAATCAATGAAAACATGTCAAGTTCAAGAAGTATTCTAGTTAAAGACTTATATGATAACTATGTATTCTTATTCGAAAATGACTTCGCGATGAACTGGTTTAGTGATAAATATCCAGAAGTTAAGCTTTTTCAGTAAACTGTAGGTTAAATCAAGAGTCATAAGTAAATTAGAAAAATTCCAATTTATTTATAATTAGTTAATTTTATTGACAGTTAACAGATTAATTGTTATACTGAGAATATAAAGAAGGTGTCTCACTACCTATATACCAAAGGTGAAAGTTTAAAGAAGGTGTCTCACTACCTAAATACTAAAGGTGAAAGTTTAAAGAAGGTGTCTCACCACCTATATACCAAAGGTGAAAGTTTAAAGAAGGAAGAGAGGTTAGTAAACCTCTAAGGGGAATGATTATGCTAATAAAGCACAATTTGGTTTTTATGAAATTGATATTGATTACTTTAAATATCTGAATGAGCATGATTCAAGAGGTATATTATAATTTCAAATATCAAAGGATTTAAAGCCTTTTTATTGGTATTATATTATTAGTAAATGAATTTTGAGTATTTTATACCATTATCGTCAACAAAAGAAAAACATAAGAAATGGAAAATGTATCTAATGAACACATGCTTATTTATGAGATAATAAATAATGATAAAATCTTTTGATATATTTAAAGATTTTTCTAAAAACTCAAAAATTACATATATTAGGAGTAATCGATATTAAGAAGATGATTCCAGTCCCAAAAGGAATGGCTAATAAAAAGTTTTATTTAATAACTTAGAGGAAAGTTATAAGGTTTTGATGAATAAAGAATTCAAGTTTTGTTTGAAAAATAGAGATAAGATACACGTGAAATCTATATGAAACAAAAAGGAAAGAAATATAATTGGATATGCTACATGCAATTTTTCAAAGTTGAACAGCTATGTTAAAATGGAATAAAAGTAGAATAATAAAGGTGACTCATTAATTGATTTTTAAGAAAATTTGATTAGTGAGTCGTTTTTATATGATGGAAGAATACTTCAGTGAAAAATTAAAATTGTGATTTAGAAATAATTGATTTTTGTCGAGTTATACCAATAATGACTCTATAAAATCTATTCTAACTTGTATTAATATTTAACATGTAAAATTTGACTGCTTATAGGTATATAATTAAGTGTTGGCAAAATTTTTAATATAAAAGAGGATAGCATGAGAAATTTAATAAATAAAAATGCTGGATCTTTACAAAGAACTATACAAAAGTATAGTAAATTACATATTCTTTGGAGTTTGTATCGACTCTTGTAAATGTAGTTACATACTTTTATTTTGTATTACTATGGGATGGAAGTTAGACCAGCAATTTAATATCTATAACATTATCTATTTTATCTGCATATTTTTGTTAATGCTAAATACGTATTTAACTCTAAAGGCAGCTGGGTTTAAGAAAGTTCTATACGAACTTACAAAATTCTTCACAGCTAGATTATCTACACTTGTTATAGAAGTATTTGGAGTTGAGTTATTCATTTACTTAGGAATGAACGCATATTTAAGTAAATTTATTATTCAATTCGTAGTACTTGTTGCTAATTATGTAATTAGTAAATTTTTAGTTTTCACAAAGGAGAAAAATAACTAATGAAATGGTTTATTACTGATATGGATGGAACGTTCTTGAATGATAAAAAAGAAGTTGCACCAAATGCAAAAGATGTGATTGTCAAACTGCAAGATAAAGGAAGTAAATTCATAATTGCCACAGGAAGACCTGATATTGCTGTAAAACACTATTATCACAACTTAGGAATGAACGATGTAGTTATTTCTAACAATGGAAGTTTAATTAGAAATCTATTAACAGGTGAAATAGTATATCAAAAGCTTTTAAAATGGAAGAAATAGAAAAATATACAGTATGTTTAAAGAATTAAACGATGATGAGATAGAATTTCATGTTTATACGTTAAACTATATACTACTGTACACATTTATCATTTAGCATGGCGCGTATGAAACGCATAGAAGCGGATATGCCAGAGGAATTAAAAACACCGATGTATATTCACGAAGACATTATTGGTGAGCTTAAGAAAAACAATGAAGATTGCCAAAAAATTATGATGATTGCAAAAGATCATGATAAAGTGGTGAAATTCTTTAACAATGTTAGTGAAGTGTTAGAAGTTGATGGAACATTTTCAGCGACTAATTTCTTTGATATCATGCCGAAAGGATGTAACAAAGGTACTGCAATTGAAAAGCTAGCTGAGTATTACAAATCTCCGATTGAAGATTGTGTAGTATTTGGTGACAATTTTAACGACAAAGAAATGTTTGATGTAGCAGGATGGAGTGTATGTCCAAGTAATGCTAAAGAAGAAATTCAAAATATGTGTGATGAAGTTATCGGAAATAATAATGATTTTTCTGTTATTAAATATGTAGAAGATTATTATGAAAAAATTAAATAAATACTTGATAACTTAGCGAAAATTTGATAAATTAGAAGGTAGCGTATAATTACCTATATAGCGATTTACATATAAATAATTTTTATATTTGATTACTATAAATTGTACAATGAAAAATAAAATAAAGGAGAACTTTCATGAGAGGAAGAAGAAATGAGAAGAAAAAGTTCAGTAGAATACTTGCCTTCTTGTCATTAGTAGTTATTATCCTTACTTCTATAGGATTAACTTCAAAATCTAATGCAGAAAAAGTAAATCTTGGACTGGATCTTCAAGGAGGATTTGAGGTACTATACCAAGTAGAACCTCTTAAAGAAGGTCAAACTATAGATGAAGCAGCTGTAAAAGCAACTGCAGATACTATTAGTAGACGTATTAACATTCTTGGGGTAAGTGAGCCGGTTATTACTGTTGAATCAGGAAATAGAATTCGTGTTGAACTTGCAGGTGTTAAAGATCAAGAATCAGCTCGTAAAGTACTGTCAACACAAGCGAACCTAACTATTCGTGATATTGATGATAAAGTCCTATTAGATGGATCTGATTTACAAGAAAATGGTGCTTCTCAAGGATTTGATCAAAACAACAAACCAGATGTTAACTTGAAGTTAAAAGATGCTGATAAATTCGGTAATATCACTTCAGAAATCAGTAAACGTGGTCAAGGTCAAAACTTAATGGTTATTTGGATGGATTTCAATGAAGGAGACTCATTCAAAGCTGAAGCTGCTAAAGAGAAACCTAAATATGTTTCTGCACCACAAGTAGCACAAACTATTAACTCTAAAGATGTTCAAATCACTGGTAACTTCACTGTAAAAGAAGCTAAAGAAATGGCAGCTTTATTAAACTCAGGTGCATTACCAGTTAAATTAACAGAAATTTACTCTAACTCAGTAGGTGCTCAATTCGGTGCCGATGCGTTAAATCAAACGGTATATGCAGGTGCTATCGCATTAGCTATTATCTGTTTATTCATGTTAGTTATTTATCGTGTACCTGGATTTGTAGCAAGTGTAATGATGGTTGCTATGTATATATCACAGTAGTATTCTTCAATATGATCTCAGGGGTGTTAACACTTCCTGGTATTGCAGCTCTGATTCTTGGGGTTGGTATGGCAGTTGATGCTAATATCATCATGTACGAAAGAATTAAAGAAGAAGTACGTGCTGGATATCCACTGAAAAAGGCATACTTAGACGGTGCTAAACAATCATTATGGACAATTTTTCGACTCGCAGTTTACAACAGTTATCGCTGCAGTAGTACTATTCATCTTTTGGTACAAAGTAGTGTTAAAAAGGTTTCACTGACAATGTTACTATTATCAATACTGTCAGCTATAACTGCGGTATTTGGTACTAGATTATTACTAAGTTTATTAGTAAACTCTAATATCTTTAATAATCACCCAGGGTACTTCGGTGTAAGTAAGAAGAGTATTCATGAAACTAAGTTTGGTATTAACTCACTTAACTTAAGTACAAAATTTGAATGGTTAAGCTTTACTAAGCACATGAAGAAATTCTTTGCTTTAAGTATTGCAATTATGATTGCAGGGTCTATTTCTTTAGGAATGAATAAACTAAACCTAGGAATTGATTTCTCTAGTGGTACTCGTATAGACGTAGCTGCTAACACTGAACTAACAATAGATAAGGTTCAAGAAGATTTAAACAATCTGAAAGTAAAAGATGAAAAAATAGTTTTATCACCAGATAAAAAACAAGCGACAATTCACTCTAAAGAGAGTTTTGGACAAGAAAAATCAATAGAAATAAAAGAATACTTTGCTAAAAAATATGAAAAAGATGCTAACCTAAGTGTTGTATCTCCAGTAATCGGTAAAGAATTAGCTAAAAATGCATTATTCGCATTAATGTATGCTTCTATAGGTATTATCATCTATGTAGCATTCAGATTTGAATGGCGTATGGGACTTACAAGTGTTATCGCCTTACTACACGACGTATGTATAATTATCTTCATAACAAGTTTATTAAGACTAGAAGTAGATATTACATTCATTGCAGCGGTATTAACGATTGTAGGTTACTCAATCAACGATACTATCGTTACATTTGACCGTATTCGTGAACATATGCGTCATGAAAAAGTATTGAAATCAAAAGAACAAATTTATAAACTTGTAGACGTATCACTAAGACAAACATTAACTCGTTCTATCAATACGGTATTAACAGTTATTATCACAGTAGTAGTTATGTTATTACTAGGAAGTAGTTCAATCTACTCATTCAACGTAGCATTACTTATCGGTTTAGTCTTTGGTTTATATTCGTCACTATTTATCGCAGCTCAACTATGGGCAGTATTAAAAGTACGTGAATTAAACAAAAAAGGAAAAATTGAAGTTAGTGTTCGTCAATCTCCAAGAGAGAGAAAAAAAAACGATAAAGTTTTAGTATAGAAATATATAGACTCAAAATTAAGGAAACTTAGTTTTGGGTCTTATTTTTCTTGCGTTTATTTAGTAAAAAGATTACAATTAACGTGAAGTAATAATTAGTATGGGGCTGATTCAAAGTCCTAAATATTAATAAAGTGCATAAGAGAACTCATAGACGCAGTGGCTTATTGATATCTAAATTCGCTTTACAAAAGCTTTTTAGATATCTAATAACCTGTGCGGGGGTGACTCGACAAAATCGATTTCTACGAAATCACGATTTTTGAGTCGCTCCCGATAATGATTTAAAAGCTCTATATAAAAATTGATAAAAAGGAGATTGAAAATGAAGTTGATTACGATTCATCCAGGACTATGGAAAAATAAAAGAGTGAAAAATATGGGTATGAGTCTTCTCAATTATCAAGAAAAAAAATAGCTGATCATTTAGGATGGGACTATTTTTATCTGTTAACAGCACCGCAGATTAGGGAAAATTGGAAAGATGGTTATATGAAAATTGGTTTTGAAAGTAGTGAAATAATCAATGTATGCAATTATCAATCTGATATTGGACATGATGACTTAAGTGTTCTACCAGAGGATATTATTTCAAAGTACCCTAATGGACAAATAACTTTAATTAATGGATTTGTTGCGAGTATTGAAAAGGATGAGGAAATAATGTATTTTACATCAGGTTTATATTTAAAGAAAAAAATAAAAATGAACTTGAATGGTATAACAAGGATGGATCAATAGCGTTAAGAGCTAGAAAATATAACCCAAGTAAAGAACCAACTCCAATCCATATTATTTCGAAGACTATTTATACTATAAGGATGATATATGGTTAACTAGTGAAGATTTACTTATTAAAGTTCTAATAAATTTGACAGATACAAAATGATATTATCATAAAGAGATCAACACGAAATTGTTCACCCAAAGTTATGGCGCTTTGTAGAAAACACTAGTAGAAATTATTATGAATATATACATCATAATGTACTAAGTAGTTTAGTTAGTAATTTACGCAAAAAAACAAAATATCTTGTAGCATCAGAAATGTTGACAGAAGTTTTAAAGACTCAAGGATATAAAGCTAATTTTATGCCTCCTATGGTGGTAGTTAAAGATACACATGTTATTACAAAAAGAAATAATCCAAGATCTTACTGTTATGTAGGAAATATGTCAGAAAAATAAAAGATTGGAAAATGGTAGTTAAAGCATTTAGTGCTTTATATAATACCGGAATAGATGTTGAAGTCACTTTGTACGGAGGAGATGAACAATTAATAAGAGAGGAATTTATAGATATTACGCCGAATATAAAAGTGGCTGGCTATGTAGATGAGGTACCATATTGGAAACATGATGGATATATATCAGCTTCAAAAAGAGAATTGTTTGCGAATGCATGTGTAGAGGCGATGAGTTTTGGTTTAATTTGTATTTTATCAAAATGTAGATATAGCTCATCGTTATTATGGACATAAAAATAAAGATATTATTCTTTTCGATAATATCGAAGAATTAATAGATATACTAAAATATCTCTTTTATAGTGAAAATATTAATACTCAGAATACTTTAGATTTTGTAGAAAAAGTATGCTATAGAAAAATGTTGTGAAGAGTTTTTAGAATTATAGAATTATAATAAGTTATAAAAATAAATATTAAAATAATTATAAAAATACACTATATTAAATCTGTTTTTATAGTGTATTTTTCGTTTTTCAATATAAAAATGTAAAATATTTTATGTTTATATTTGATTTTGTATGTACATTAATGATATAATGTTATAACTTAATACCCATAGATTTTCAATGATAAAAATCTAGATAAATCACAGAAAAAATAAATTGATGGAGAAAGAAAAAATTTATGAAAAATAAAGGAGAAAATAATATTCAAAAATTCTCGTTGAGAAAATATAAAAGGAATTGGAGCAGCTTCTGTATTATTAGGTTTATTTTGTATAGTATCAACACCAGTATTTGCCCAAGATACAACTACAACACCTAAAGAAACAATTGAAACATCTAATGATAATATTAAAATGGAGACACTAAGGAATGCTGCAGGCAGTTATACTATGCCGAAAATACATGTGTTTGAGAGAACGGAAGGTGGTGGGCGACTGCATGGAGATGAAAAATTGGTATGAGAAAAAGCATAAACAATTCGAAGAAACTGTTAAGGAAGAATTGAAAGAGGTAGAGGATAGAAACGTAAAAAAACAAGGAACAGATACGTTTAAAGACACTAGAGTATCATTTGTAACAAAAGAAGGTGAGGTTTTAAAAGAAGAAGTTGATTTAGATATTAATGAAGATAATAAAAGTGTTTCTGAGTTCAACTTTAAATTATAAAAATTCGTGGTTCATAGTAAGCGTTATGAAGGTAAAAATTACAAGTCTAAATAATAGAAGTTTTTAAACAAGCTAAAAAGAAGATGAAGTTATAGAGAAAGATGTGAGAAAAATATCATAAAGTAGATACTATATTAGAAAATCATGAAGGGACTTCAAATGAAACTACATTCAATGATATAACTGTCCATGCAAATCCAGGAAATCTACATAATGAAGATGGAAGTATTCGTTATAATAATATTAAAGAAGGTAGCAGAGTATGGCTTGTTTCAGAAATATCTGAAAACCATTATGGGAAATATGTCTTGGCAACAAAAACATCGACTGCTGATGATTCTTGGGTAGTAGAAACTTTCAAAAAAGGAGAAGGGAACGCAAAAAATTTCACAAAAGAAAACATAAATTCTGAAGGTGGAATAAAAGAAGGAGATACAATCTTAGTAGTTGAGAAAAATGAAGTTTCTTTAAAACTAGGAGCAGCATCAACGGCAACAGAACAAGAAGCATATACAGCAGGAACATTTTTCAATGAAAAATCATTATATGAGGGATTGAATGGTTTATTATATAATCAATTAAGAGATCTGAATGAAGAGAACGAGATATTGAAAACAAGCGTCTTAATAAAAAAGAAGAAACTTGGGAAGAACAATATAAAAAACAATTAATAAATGAGCATCTAGTAGATAAACAAAAATAGACCTATTTATACTGAGTATGAGACATTTCATGGTTATATAAGAACGGATGGTGACTTTAAAGAGTACAGTGATATTGAAAAATATATCTCAATCTTAAAAAGAAAAATTTGGAGAAGGACCGATTAAAAACTAATTGGGATAATGCTAGGGACAAAAATAGAGCCAAAATTTATTGGGAATATTGAAGAATTTAAAAGAGACTAGTAATTATGAAGAGGAAAAAGCAAATGTAGAAAAATTTAAAGAATCTCATAAAACATTCAATATGTAAATAGAGGTACCTGGTGATGCGAATTTTTGTAAAAATGTATTTGAAGTGAATGTCGATTATAAGTTAGGTAATAAAAGACGAGGATGAAAAATTATCCAAGCGATGAAAATGAGACAGAAGATTCAAGTAAAAATATCTTGCGTATACAACAGGTTCTAGAGAAGTTATATATCATAGTGATAACAGTAGCTATCAATATGGAATAGGGCAATTATATAAAGAATTTACAAAAGATGGCATTACATATAGAGTAGCTTCACCAACAAAATATGATCAATATGCTTATATGTCAGAGCCATCAATTACAGAAATTCATTATTATAATTTGTATCAACCAACACGAGCTTATCATATTAGTAATAATTTAAAAAGTAAAAAAATATTTATTCAAAAGAAGAAAAAGAATTAATTGAAAAATAAAGGTAGTGTAAAAAGTAAAATATGAATTACTTGATGGCACATCTATTAAGGATGATGCTGATGTAGTTAAAAGATTCTGTGATAGAGAGTATTGAAACTAAATATTATTTGGACAAAGAAGGAAATAAAAATAATTGTCTCTAAGGTAAACACACCGAAAACAGTTGATTATGATGCAACAAAATTAAAATTATCAGAAATAATATCAACAAGTGGTAAAAAATACAAGTTAGTTGGATTGAAAAAAACATCATCTCCAGAAAAAGGAAAAGTTACTCTAGGTACTACGGTGGTTACTTATGTATATAAACTTGCTAATGGTGGAAATGTTTATGAGAAATATATGCTAGAAGGAACGGAAACAGAATTAGCAGATACGAAACAGTTAACCAAAGAAGCTATGATTGGAGATGAGTATATATCAAATGCTCCAGAAGCGGGAATGATGATTAAAAAAGATGGGAAAACATATATTTATAAAGGACATAGATCAACGTCAGCATCGGAAAAAGGTGCAGTCGGTGAAAACGAAAAATTTGTAATTTATGATTTTGTAGAATATTTTAGGGAAAAAGGGGAACCCGAAGTACAGCCAGAGCTACCAGAAGGAATCGTAAGTGAAAAAGGGGAACCTGAAGTACAGCCAGAGTTACCAGAAGGAGTTGTAAGTGAAAAAGGGGAACCTGAAGTACAGCCAAAGCTACCAGAAGGAATCGTAAGTGAAAAAGGGGAACCTGAAGTACAGCCAGAGTTATCAGAAGGAGTTGTAAGTGAAAAAGGAGAACCTGAAGTACAGCCAAAGCTACCAGAAGGAGTTGTAAGTGAAAAAGGGGAACCCGAAGTAAAACCAGAGCTACCAGAAGGAGTTGTAAGTGGAAAAGGGGAACCCGAAGTAAAACCAGAGCTACCAGAAGGAATCGTGAGTGAAAAAGGAGATCCAGAGGTATTAGAAAAAACAGAGTTTCTTTATGAAAAAGGTGATTCTACGATAAATGAAATAAATAAAAATAACTGAGATACCAAAAAGTTATAGAAAATAAAAATAATAATGAGGACTCTATAAAAGAATCGGAAAAAGAATCGGAAGTTATGGATAAACGTGTTGAAAAATATAAAAAGGTAAGACTCTTCCAAATACTGGAGGTACCTCAACAGAGACTACGACATTAGGAATATTAGCCTTGATAGGAATAGAAGTAGCTGAAGAAAGCTAAAGGTAAGTAAGATAACTGTGAAAATAAAATAATACAAATAATAATAACGATTGTTTCAATTTTTGATCAATATGATTAATGTGAAAATCAAGGAATAAGCTATGCTACTTTAAGTAGTGTAGCTTATTTTCACTATAAGTAATTTTTATTTAATTTAAACTGATAGATAATATATTATGCCATAGAAAATTAGGGATAATGAACGGTAGTTATTTATATTTATTTTATTAACGATATTTATTGATAAATATTTTCAATAATTACATAAAAATCAAAATTTCAAAAGTTATATTGAAAAGCTATTTTATATTTATATATATTGTAATTTATGTAACTATATAAAAGTGTTAACAAGTTGATATTAAAAACAATTTTTAAAAAGTCAAAAACTGTATATATAGTAAAGAAATATGAAGTTTAATGTTAATTTATAATTTCTATAAAAATTGTTATATAATTTTATAAAAGTATCAATAATCTAAATTACGTTATTAATTGTAAATAAAAGTAAATACATAGTATAATATATGCAGTATAAGGTGGTTTACTTAAATTACTTTATTTATAAAATGTATTTTTATTTTTTATAGAAAAGTATAATTATATAATTTCTATAATTTTTAGTTTATAACTATAATATTAAAAGGAGGTCTAACATGTATAGTAAAAACAATAAAAAAATGAATGACCAAAAACAACTTGAAAAAGTTAATCAATATGGAATTAAAAAATTCAACGTTGGAACAGCGTCAGTATTAGTGGCAGCTGGATTTGCATTCTTAGGAGGGGGCAACGCTTTAGCTAGCAATGATACTGCGGTAAACAATGCTAATGAACCAGCAACACCAGCAGCGACAGCTACATCTAAAGAAGAAACACCTGCACCTACGGTAGCAAAAGCAAACAAAGCGAATCTAAGTGCTGCAATCGCACGTGTCCAAAATGCAATCGCAAAAGCAGCTGTAACAGAAAAAACAGCTTCAGCAATTGAAGAAGGAAAAGTAGAATTAACTAATGCTCAAGCTCTAGAAGCTAACGAAACAGCTACACAAGGTGAAGTTGATAAAGCTACAGTAGCATTAAAAAACAGAGCTTTCGTATTAGAAAGTATGCCAAAAGTAAAAGCAGAACCTAAAGAAACTTCTGAGGCTAAACCTAAAGAAGAAGTTAAAGAAGAAAAAGTAAACAAAAACCACGATCCTCGTAATGGGCAAGCCATTCCTGGACAAGGGGAAAGTGAATTTAGAGCGAGTTCATATGTAGTTGGTTCTGATAATCAGCCAAATGTACCAACAGCTGCAAACACAGGTAAATCAAAACTTACGTTTGAAGCTCCAACTCCAGAAAAAATAGAAGCAATTAAAGAAGGATTGAAAAAAAATACTGTTCAACCTACTAACCTAGATGTTAATAATGTTACTGCCGTAGGTGGTGGTGGTGCCTCAAATGTAATCGTACAAGGTACTGGTGGGACACCAACAACTCTTGAATTAGAAATTTTATCAAACCAACATGTTGGAGAAGAAACTAACCCTGCTGGTATTGGTAGTGTAATGAGAAAAGGAAGACAAGATTATCCTTTATCTCCAGAAAATGCTAAAAAACTTGAAGCAGAAGCTCCACTTTGGAATGGTAAATTAAAACCAGATGGAAATAAAGTTTCTACTAATGCTGGTGAACAATATGGTAACACTGGTGGATATGAGTTCTTAGCAACAGAAATCTATAAATTAGGTTACGAACAAGGTGTTGACAGAGTTTATATTCCAAATATTAAACAAAGAATTGCTCTTACAGAAGCTGCTAAAGCAGCAGGTTGGGAAGTTAAATCAATTACTCCAACTAACTTACCACCTGGTTTAATTTATGATGAAAAAACTGACACTATCCAAGGTAGAGTAGTTGCGAATGTACAAAATGGTGTATATGATTTCCGTTTAGCTGTAGATGCTGAAAATAAAACAACAAATCAAACTGCTAAAGTAACTTTAGCTGACCTACGTGTAGGTTGGATTGGATGGCAAGATACTAAACCACCAAAAATTGAAGTATCAAAGGATGCCTATGAAACTGAAGTAGGAGCAGATGTAGATATTGACATCAAATACAGTGATGAAGCTGGATCAAACTTCTCAGGAAAAAGAAGAAAAGTTAACTATAAACTAGCTGATGGAAGAAAAGTAGAGATTCCAAATCAAACATTCCGACAAGCTGTATCAGGACTTGCAGGTAACCCAACAACTACATCTGATGGTCCAGGTAGAACCTCAATTCCAGGTTTAACATATGATTTATCTAAAGACGGTACACCTATTGAAGATGAAAATGGAGATCAAAAAATCTATGGAAAAGGTAAACTTTCAGGTAAACCAACAAAAGCTGGGGTTTACACAGTAGGAGTCTACGCAAAAGACTATAATACGAGATCAAAATATGACTCAACATGGATTCAATCAGGACATGAAGTTCAAGAGTACATGACAGTAGTTGTTAAACCTAAAGTTACAGTGAAAAATGTTCATGCTTATTCTACAAATATCCCAGTAGAAATTTCTGAAGGAGCTTCAACAGCAGAAGTAACATTACCAAATGGAAAAGTAACTAAATTAGAAGCGAAAAATGGTAAATGGGTTGTTGCAGAAGGAACTACAAATACAAAAGCAGCTGTAGGAACAGAACTTGGTGATGTAGGTGAAGAAATTAATATCCCAGTATCACAAGAAGATACAGCTACAGCAGCAACAGATACTATTACAGCTAAAGCAACTACAGAAAACGTAAAAGCTACATTATTAAGAAATAAAATTGAATTAACCGATGCGGCTGGGGTAAAACACATTGCAACATTAAGTAAAGACTCAGGACATTGGGAACTTGATGCTGCATATAAAGAAGTGAAAACTCCAAAAGCAGATGGTGGTTATACATTAACAAAACGTCAAGTTTATACAGAAGTACAAACAGATGGAAGTGTAAATTATTATATTTATTCTTATACACGAACATACAATGCTCAAGATGAAGTTGTAAGTGTAGATGATGTAACAAGAGATAAGACAGTAGTACCAAGACAAAATACTGAAGATCAACAAGGTTCAACTACAGTTGTAGAATATGATGCAAATACAAAAGAATGGAAAGCATCAGATGGCTCAACAGTAACTGCAACTAAAGAAGGAGATTTCTGGAAAGTAGAAACAACTTCAGGATTCACTGGATTAATTAAAGGAAGTAAAGCTGAAAACACTGACCTTGGATCTATTCTTAACGATGCTCCAACAGCCACATCAACTTCTTATACAACAGTAAAAGGTGCAACAGTAGATTTAGTTAAACAAGCCTCAGCAGCTGTAACAATTAAAGATACTGAAGATGATGCTACAACTGATCCTAAGAAAGAAACTACCGTTACAAAAGTAACATTAACTTCTCCTTCAGGAAAAGTAACAGAATATGCTACAGCAGAAGCAGCTTCAGCAGCTAAATTAACTGAAGTTGGTGTCTACACTGTTAAAGTTGAAGTGAAAGATAGTAATGGAAATATCGTTACAGCAGATTCTGATACTGCTACAGGAACAAATAAAGGCGCAGATACTGCAGTAGCATCAACAACTTATACAATTACAATCAAAGATCAACCAACTGATAAAGTTTATGTTGTAGAAGATGAAACTGTAACGAATGATCAATTAAAAGAAAAAGTTGTTCCTACAGAAGTAGATGGATTTACTGCAACTAAAAATGATATTGCAGATATTCCAACAACAGCTAAAAAAGCAGGTCAAACATTAGAAGTACCAGCAACAGTAAATTATACAAAAGGAACTGAAACAATTCCTGTAGAAACTAAAGTAGATGTTGTAGTTTTACCAAAAGTAGAACCAACAGGGGTAAAAGTTCTTAAAGATAGTACTGGTCTAGAGGAAGCTGTTAAAGCAAAAACTGTAGAAGCAGCTAAAGCAGTTCCAACTGATAAATTACCAGATGGTGTAACTGTGAGAGTTAAAGAAGTTAAAGCAGGAACAGTACCAGCAACATCAACAACTGGAGAACAAACACCAGCAACAGCAGTTGTAGAGTATGTAAAAGATGGTAAAGTAGTTGCTACTAGAGAAGTAACAGTACCAGTAACAGTAGTAGGTTCAACAGCTAAGAAATTAGTAGTATTCGAAGGGGATACTGTTACAAAAGATGATGTGAAAGGTGCTGTAACAGCAGGAACAGACGGAACAAAAGGTGAACCTGTTATTGCTGATGATATTACTGCTAAAGCAGGAAATAAAGAAGCAACAGTTCCAGTAACTTACGATGGAATTAAAGATACAGAAACGGTTAAAGTACCAGTAACAGTATTACCAGTTGCTAAAGATGAAGTAACAGTTACAAAAGGAACTACTGTTGATAAACTTAAAGAAGTTACAAAAGCAAAAGCAGAAGAAGTAGTAAATTCAGCTGATTTTAAAGCTAAATTACCTCAAGGAGCAGAAATTAAAGGTGTAGGAGCAATTACTGAAGAAGTATTAGCATCAATCACTGCAAATAAAGGTGATAATCAGGGAACAGTTAAAGTACCAGTAACATACGTAGTAGATGGTGTAGAATATACAAAAGATGCTGAAATTACTGTAAATGTTATTGCTGGAGTTCCACAAATAGTACCTGTAAGTGAATCTAAAGCTCAACCAGATGCGAAAAACAGTGTTGATTCTGATGATTTCCCAGAAGATGCTACATATGAGTACAAAGAACCAGTGGACACAACTCAAATTGGGAGATAAAGAAGTAACAGTAGTAGTAAAACAAGGTGATAAAGTATTAGCAGAAGTACCAGCAACAGTACGTGTTGTAGATAGTACTCCACAATTTGTTGTTGCGGATCCTAAGAAACCGCAACCAGACGCTAAACAAAGTATTACTCCAGAAGAATATCCAGAAGGAACTACATTTGAATATAAAGAGCCAGTTGATACAACAACATCAGGAGAAAAAGATGTAGTTGTTGTAGCTAAATTAAATGGAAAAACAATTGTAGAAGTGCCAGCTAAAGTAATGGTAGTAGATCCTAAGACACAATATGTGTTCGAAGATCCTAAGAAACCACAACCAGATGCAAGTGAGAGTATTGATCCTGAACAATACCCAGAGGGAACTAAATTTACTTATAAAGATGGTGAAGTAGATACAACAACCCCTGGAGATAAGAAAGTAACAGTAGTTGCTAAAGTAGAAAAAGATGGTGTAACTGACAAACTTGTAGAAGTACCTGCAGTAGTTAAAGTATTACCATTAGTGAAACCAGAAGGATTAACAGTTCTTAAAGGAAGCAAAAACTTAGAAGATGCAGTTAAAGCTAAAGCTGAAGAAGTAGTAGCTGCATTACCAAAAGATAAACTTCCAGCAGGTGTAACTGTAAAAGTTAAAGAAGTAAAAGCGGGAACTACACCAACAACAGCTGAAGTGACTGAAAAAGGAAAACCAAAATCTGCAACAGTAGTTATTGAATATACTGATGATAAAGGAAATGTTGTTGGAACTAAAGAAGTAGAAGTACCAGTAACAGTAGTAGGTTCAACACCTAAACCAGTAGTAGTATTTGAAGGTGAGAAACCAACAAAAGCTAAAGATGCAGTAACACCAGGACAAGGTGGAACAGTTGGAGAACCAACAACATTACCAGAAACAGCTGGAAAAGCAGGAGCTACAGATGTAACAGTAGAAGTACCAGTAACTGACGAAGGAATTAAAGATCCTGAGAAAGTAACAGTACCAGTAACAGTATTACCAGTAGCTAAAGGTGATGTAACAGTAGCTAAGAATACAACTCCAGATAAACTAAAAGAATTAGCTAAAGCTAAAGCTAAAGAAGCAGTTGAAGCAAAAGACTTTACAGGTAAATTACCAAAAGATGCAACAGTAACTGTTGGTGATGTAACTGAAGAAGTACTAGCTAAATTAACTGCTGAAAAAGGAACAAATACAGGAACTGTTAACGTGCCAGTAACATACAAAATTCCTGGTGATGACACTTCTTACACAACTACAATCCCTGTAACAGTAAATGTTGTAGAAGCAGTACCTACTCCAATTGAAACACCAGTAACTAAGACTCCATTAACGAAAGAGGATTACACTAAAGGAATTACTCTTCCAGAAGGTGGAAAAGTAACGAAAGTAGAAAACATTCCAGACTTAACAACACCAGGTAAGAAAGATCCAGTTAAAGTAACAGTCGAGTTACCTAATGGACAAACTATTACTGTTGATGTACCAGTAAATGTAACACCAGTTAAGGAAATCGTAACACCAGTAACTAAGACGCCATTAACACCAGAAGATTACACTAAAGGAATTACAATTCCAGAAGGTGGAAAAGTAACGAAAGTAGAAAACATTCCAGACTTAACAACACCAGGTAAGAAAGACCCAGTTAAAGTAACTGTGGAATTACCAAATGGAAAAGTAGTAACAGTGGAAGTACCAGTAACAGTGACACCAGTTAAGGAAATCGAAACACCAGTTACAAAAACTAAATTAACACCAGAGGATTATGCTAAAGAAATTACTCTTCCAGAAGGTGGAAAAGTAACGAAAGTAGAAAACATTCCAGACTTAACAACACCAGGTAAGAAAGATCCAGTTAAAGTAACTGTAGAATTACCGAATGGAAAAGTAGTAACAGTAGAAGTACCAGTAAATGTAACACCAGTTAAGGAAATCGAAACACCAGTAACGAAAACACCATTAACACCAGAAGACTACACTAAAGGTATTAGGATTCCAGAAGGTGGAAAAGTAACGAAAGTAGAAAACATTCCAGACTTAACAACACCAGGTAAGAAAGACCCAGTTAAAGTAACTGTAGAACTTCCAAATGGAAAAGTAATCACAGTAGAAGTACCGGTAAATGTAACACCAGTTAAGGAAATCGAAACACCAGTAACTAAGACACCATTAACACCAGAGGATTACACTAAAGGTATTAAGATTCCAGAAGGTGGAAAAGTAACGAATGTAGAAAACATTCCAGACTTAACAACACCAGGTAAGAAAGATCCAGTTAAAGTAACTGTAGAATTACCAAATGGAAAAGTAATTACAGTAGAAGTACCAGTAACAGTGACACCAGTTAAGGAAATCGAAACACCAGTAACGAAAACACCATTAACACCAGAAGACTACACTAAAGGTATTAAGATTCCAGAAGGTGGAAAAGTAACGAATGTAGAAAACATTCCAGACTTAACAACACCAGGTAAGAAAGATCCAGTTAAAGTAACTGTAGAATTACCAAATGGAAAAGTAATCACTGTAGAAGTACCAGTAACAGTAACACCAATTAACGAAATCATTAAGAATGTTGGAGACCCAATAACTAATGACGACGTTGAGAAAAATGTTAAGATTCCAGAAGGTGGGAAAATTGTTTCTATTGGAAATAAACCGGGAACAGACACACCGGGTGTTAAACCAGTGGTTCCAGTAGTAATTGAATTACCAAATGGAAAACAAATTACAGTAGAAGTACCAGTAATTGTTAAGCCTAAAGTTACTCCAGTAGTAGTAAAAGTAGGAACTCCAATAACTCAAGAAGATGTTAAGAAACATGTAGACCTTCCAGAAGGATGGAAAGTTACTAAAGTTGGAGAAATCCCAACAACAGCAACACCAGGTGAAAAAACATCTGTACCTGTAGAAGTAGAATTACCAGATGGACGTAAAGTTACAGTAGAAGTACCAGTAATTGTAACACCAAAAGTAAGTACAATTATCGTACCTCAAGGAACAGTAATTACTCCTGAAGATGTGAAGAACCACATTGACTTACCAAAAGAACCAGGATGGGAAATTGTAGAAGTTGGAGAAATTCCATCAACAGTTCCAGCAGGAGTAAAACCAAATGTTAAAGTTAAGGTTAAATTACCAAATGGAAGAGTAATTGATCTAGAAGTACCAGTTATTTCAACACCAAAAGTAACACCAATTGTGGTAGAGGTAGGAACACCTATTACTAAAGAAGATGTGAAGAAACATGTTGAACTTCCTAAAGAATCAGGATGGGAAATCGTAGAAGTAGGAGAAATCCCAACAACAGAAACGCCAGGAGAAAAAACAGCTGTTAAAGTTAAGGTAAAACTACCAACAGGAGAAATCGTAGAAGTAGAAGTACCAGTAACAGTAACACCTAAACATGAAGAACCATCAACACCAGCTGGACCAACAACTCCAGAACAACCACAAGGTGAAAATGGAAATAGACCTCAACCTGAAACACCAGCTAAACCAGAAAAACCTTCTGAAAATACAAAACCAGAAGCACCAAAAGCTCCAGTAGCTAAAGCAGGTGAAAAAGTATTACCAAACACTGGTATTGCAGATAACAACTCAGCATTAGCAGGTTTAGGATTAGCAACTGGATTAGCAGCGGCTGCAAGAAGACGCAAACAAAAATAATAAAAACTATTATTAAAGTAATATCACTTTGAAGTAGTAAATGAAGAGGCACTCTTGATAAAATCAGAGTGCTTTTTGATTTATGAACATTTCGATAGAAGTGATATAATATTTAGAAACACTGTAATGTTTTATGAAGGAGTTTGAAATAGATTATAATTGATTATATGAAATTATAAATTGTTAATTAAGTAAATTAATATAACATTTATAGGCTGATAATATTGAGAATTATTGATATATATTTTACAAAAGATTAAATTAACATATAATAAAAATTTAAAGATCAGTTGGAAATTTTTAAAGCTAGTAGTTATATTTTTATAATTTAGTAATAGTTAAGAACATACTAACATTTGAAATTAACATTAAAACGTAGTATAATATATGCAGTATAAGGTGATTTTTCTTAAATTACTTTATTCATAAAAATGTTTTTTTATTTTTTTATTTTTAATTTTTTTATAGAAAAGTATAATTATATAATTTCTATAATTTTTAGTTTATAACTATAATATTAAAAAGGAGGTTTAACATGTATAGTAAAAACAATAAAAATGAATGATCAAAAAAACAACTTGAAAAAGTTAATCAATATGGAATTAAAAATTCAACGTTGGAACAGCGTCAGTATTAGTGGCAGCTGGATTTGCATTCTTAGGAGGGGGTAACGCTTTAGCTAGCAATGATACTGCGGTAAACAATGCTAATGAACCAGCAACACCAGCGGCAACAGCCACAGCTAAAGAAGAGGCACCCGCACCTACGGTAGCAAAAGCAAACAAAGCGAATCTAAGTGCTGCAATCGCACGTGTTCAAAATGCAATTGCAAAAGCAGCTGTAACAGAAAAAACATCTTCAGCAATTGAAGAAGGGAAAGCAGAATTAGCTAATGCACAAGCTCTAGAAGCTAGCGAAACAGCTACACAAGGTGAAGTTGATAAAGCAACAGTAGCATTAAAAAATAGAGCTTTCGTATTAGAAAGTATGCCAAAAGCAACAGCTGATAAAAAAGAAGAAAAAGTAAATAAAAATCAAGATTCACGTAACGGTCAAGCTATTCCTGGACAAGGTGAAAGTGGATTAAGAGCTGTAGATACAACTGCAGCTAACTCAGCAGGAGAAGCAGCTAAATATAAAGGCATTCGTGATGCTGCTATTCCAGAGTTGCAAGCAAATATTGATAAAATTCAAGCTCAAATAGCAAAAGAAGAAGCGCTACCTGCGAATAAAAAAGATCAATTTAAAATTGATGTTTTAAAAGGTATTAAACAAAAAGCAGAAAATGTTATTACAACTGCAAATGCGGCAGATGCAACATCAGCTCAAAAAATGAGCCAACAAGCAGAGGCTGTTAAATCTGAACGTGACTTATTAGCTTTCTACTTAGCAGGAAAAACTGAATTAGGTGCCCCAGCAAGTGAAAACCATGCTGGTTATGGTAACAACCCTAAAAACGGTGTATTTGAAAGCTTAAAAGAAGGTTTCGGAGACAAAGTAACATTCACTGATGCTGATAAAAAATCTGAAACAATTGCCAAGCAATACGAAAGTGGACGTGACATTACTAATAAAGTAAATAATGTTCCAAATGCAAAAGATCCAATCGGTAGTGCAACATATAACTGGCAAGAAAAAGCTATTACAAAAGATGACGCAGAAGCTGGTATGTTAAATGGTTGGAAAATTGAAAAAGGGGACAAAGTTAATGCGGTTAAACCTCTTGATGTGACAAATGTTACAGATAAAGATGGACAACCAAGTACACGTGAAGTTCCTAAATCAAAAATCTATTCAAATGATGGAGAATTGAAAAAATACCAAACATCAGGTGAAAATAGTTATGTTAATGGTAGTGGTGCTGTTCCTTCAGTAACTCCAACAATTGATGTAATGAGAACAAATGCGTTCGGTGAAGTTAAAAACCGTGATTATTACCTAGAATTAGGAAGTAAAGGTACAACACTTTCTAAAGAATTTGATGTTAATGGAAATTCACGACTAAATGTTAACTTAATTCACAGTGCTGCGTATGGTGGTACTACAGCTACTTCTGCAGGTGAAAGAGTTAAATTAACAATCGTAGATGCATTCACTGGTAAAGAAATTAAACCAGTTGACGGTAAAAATGGACCATTAACAACAGAACAAGCTGCTTTGGCTGCTAATGGATGGAACCACTTAGACCGTATTTATGATATTCCAGCAGAAACTACAAAAATTAAAGTGTTAATTGAAGCAGGAAGTCAAGGAACAAATACTTTAATTAATGATAACAACATCAATATTAAAGATGGTTACTTAATCGGTGGTATTGGTTTGCAACTGCACCAGCTGCTGAAGTAGTAACAAATGTTCGTTCAGAAGGAAAAACTGGTGAATATGGTTATACAAAAGATACAATCTACGATAAAGGTCAAAAAGGTAACTTTGACATTACAATTAAAAACACAGGTGGAATGAATATTGACTACTATTCTGCATCAAATGTTGAAGTAACAGTAGAAGTTCCTAAAGGTGTAGTATTAGAAGATAAAATCTACAATGCCAACGGTGGATCAAACTGGTTAGGAAATGTTTGGGCAAATACTATCAAATGGGTTCCAAATGATCCAAGTGATAACTCAAAAGGTGGAAAATTAACGTACAACGTACCAGCAGGAAATCGTATGGCTGCTGCAGAGAAAAACTCTCGTACAACAAGTATTCCATTTACAGCTGCGGATAACTTTGTAGGACCAGCTGACTTTAAAGTAACAGTTAAGAGTGGTTTCGGAGACACAGATGCAGAAGGAAATAGATTGTACTCATATACTGCAAATGGATTAAAACCACCTTATGAAAATGAATTTAACCGTAATGGTTTAGCAGATTCAGATAATCCTGATTACAAATATGGTAAAGTAATCTTTATCAATAGTTTACAAACTAACTCAGTAATTACAGTACCAATTAACACTAACGATGATCAATTAAAAGCAATTGCTTATGCGAAAGCTCAAGAAGCGATTAAATCTCCAGAATTCACAAAATTATTAAAAGACGTTACTGGTACAGCTGCATTAGGTGACACTAATGGTTCAACTTTTGTTAATAAAGATAATATCGCAATTACAAAAGTTGCTGAAGATGGTCGTGGGGTTGTTAAAGTACCTGTAACTTATACAGTAGATGGTAAAACTTATGAAACAACAGTTGATATCGAAGTAAATGTTGTTGAATCTAAGACAAAACCTATTGTAGTATTTGAAGGTGATGAAATTACACCAGCTAGCGTTAAAGAAAAAGTCGTACCTGCTACTACTGATGGTAAAGGTACTGCTAATGAACCAAAAGCAAGTGATATCTTCAAAACTGACGGAAAAGCTGGACAAACAGGATTATCTATTCCAACAACAGTTACTCACAATGTAGATGGAACTGAAGTTACAGAAGATGTAAAAGTACCAGTTACTGTTCTTCCTAGAACAGAAGGTGAAGTTGACGTACCTAAGGGATCTACTCCGGATAAAGTTAAAGAAACTCTAAAAAATAAAGCAAATGAGTTAATTAAAACACCTGACTTCCCTGCAAAAGTACCAGAAGGATATACAGTTACTGTAGGAGAAATTCCTGAACTTCCTGCTGATATTGCTAATAAAAAAGGTGAACCAGTAGTTGTAAAAGTACCAGTTACATTTACATCTCCTGATGGAACAACGTATACTTCAGAAATCCCAGTAACAGTAAATGTTAAAGGTTCAGAAGTGAAACCTGTATATGTTGTAGAGGGTGATAAACCAGAAATCGATAAAGTGAAAGAAGCGGTTACGCCAGACGAAGGTGGAAAAGTACAAGATCCAAAAGAAGCAGATTTACCTGATACTAATGGAAAAGTTGGAGCGAATGATGTAGTAGTGCCAACAGTCGTTAAATATCCAAGCGGTGATGAGTCTGTAAAAGTACCAGTTAAAGTATTGCCTAAAGTTAAACCTACAGGTGTAACAGTACTGAAAGATACTGATGATAAAGCTTTAACAGATGTTGTGAAAGAAAAAGCAAAAGATGCAGTAGATAAATTAACAGATTTACCTGAAGGTGTGACAGTTTCGGTTAAAGAAATTAAAGAAAAACCTGCTACAACAGCGAATGGAGTACAAAAACCAGCTAAAGTAGTAGTTGAGTATTTAAAAGATGGTAAAGTAATTGCTACTAAAGAAGTGGAAGTTCCAGTAACAGTAGTAAGTTCAACACCTAAACCAGTAGTAGTATTCGAAGGTGAAAAACCAACTAAAGCTAAAGATTCAGTAACACCAGGTGAAGGTGGTAAAGTAGGAGAACCATCAACATTACCAGAAACAGCTGGAAAAGCTGGAGCTACAGATGTAACAGTTGATGTACCGGTAACTTACGACAATGGAAAAGTAACTGAAACAGTAAAAGTTCCAGTAACAGTATTACCAGTAGCTAAAGGTGAAGTAACAGTAGTTAAAGGAACAACTCCAAAAGACCTTAAAGACTTAGCTAAAGCAAAAGCTAAAGAAGCAGTTGAAGCAACAGACTTCAAATCTAAATTACCAAACGGTGCAACAGTAACTGTTGGTGATATAACTGAAGAAGTATTAGCTAAAATAACAGCTGAAAAAGGTACAAACACAGGAACTGTTAATGTACCAGTAACATACACAGTTGATGGAAAAGATTACACAACTACAATCCCAGTAACAGTAAATGTTAAAGGTTCAGAAGTGAAACCTGTATATGTTGTAGAAGGTGACAAGCCAAAAGCTGAGGATGTAAACAAAGCAATCACACCTGACAAAGGTGGAGACTTAACACCTGTAACTGATGAAGACATTAACAAAGCTATCCCAACAACTGAAGGTAAAGTTGGAGCAACTGATGTAAATGTAAAAGTACCAGTAACATATGAAGGAGTAAAAGATCCTGAAGAAGTAACAGTACCAGTAACGGTATTACCAAAAGTTAAACCAGAAGGTGTAACAGTACCTAAAGATGCTGATAAGACTGAATTAGCAAAAGTTGTTAAAGAAAAAGCAGAAGAAGCAGCTAAAAAACTTACAGGACTTCCAGAAGGTGTAACAGTTACAGTAACAAATGTTGAAACAACTCCTGGAACAGATAAAACAGGTAAAACAGAAAAACCAGCAACTGTAACAGTTGAATACAAAGATAAAGATGGAAATAAAATCACTAAAGTGATTGAAGTACCAGTAAATGTTGTATCTTCAACTCCACCAGAAGTAGTAGTATTTGAAGGTGACACACCAAATTCTGAAGAAATTAAGAAAGGTATTACACCTGGAGAAGGTGGAACAGTAGGAGATCCTACAAAAGTTCCATCTACAGTAGGTAAAGCAGGGGATAAAGACGTTGAAGTAGAAGTACCAGTAACTTACGAAAATGGTAAATTCAAAGAAAACGTTAAAGTTCCAGTAACAGTATTACCAAAACCAGTACCAGGTTCAGTAATCGTACCAAAAGATCTTTCAGAAAAAGAATTAAAAGATAAAGTTGGTAAAGATGCAGAAAATGCAATAAACAACGAAGAGTTCAAGAAAAAACTTCCTGAAGGAGCAACTGTTAAAGTAGATTTAACAAATGTTAAACTACCAAAAACTTCAACACCAGGAAAAGCTGGAGAAGTAGAAGTTCCAGTTATTTACACTGTAAATGGTAAAGAGTACAAAACAACTGTAAAAGTACCAGTAACAGTAGTAGAAGGTAAAGAACAACTTGTACCGAAAGGTGATAAACCAGATCCAAAAGATAACATTACTCCAGGAAATTACCCAGAAGGATCAACATTCGAATACGAAACACCAGTAGATACTTCTAAACCAGGTAAAAAAGAAGCTGTTGTAATTGTTAAGGATAAAGATGGTAAAGAAATAGTAAGAGTTCCTGTAGTAGTTAATGTGGTAGAACCAAAAGTTACACCAATAATTGTTCCAGAAAGAACTAAACTTACTAAAAAAGATGTAGAAAAACACATTGAAATTCCAGGAGTAACTGGATGGAAAATCGTAGGGGAACCAGAACTTCCTGAAACATTCCCTGCAGGTGTAAGACCATCAGCAACAGTTACAGTTGAATTACCAAACGGTAAAACAATTAAAGTACAAGTACCAGTAATTGCTACTCCAACTGTAACACCGATCGTTGTACCTCAAGGATCAACAATTACACCAGATGATGTTAAGAAACACGTTAATATTCCTAAAGAATCAGGATGGGAAATCATTGAAGTTGGAGAAATCCCAACAACTGAAACACCAGGAGATAAAACAAGTGTTAAAGTTAAGGTGAAATTACCAACTGGAGAAGTAATTGAATTAGAAGTACCAGTAAAAGTAACACCAAAAGAAACGACAGCTCCAGCTCCAACACCAACAGTTAAAACTACTCCAATAGTAGTAGAAGTTGGAACTCCAATTACAAAAGAAGATGTTAAGAAACACGTTGAGTTACCAAATGGTGCTGAAATCGTTGAAGTAGGAGAAATCCCAACAACAGAAACAGCAGGACAAAAACCAAGTGTTAAAGTTAAGGTAAAACTACCAACAGGAGAAATCGTAGAAGTAGAAGTACCAGTAACAGTAACACCAAAACATGTAGAACCATCAACACCAGCTGGACCAACAACTCCAGAACAACCACAAGGTGAAAATGGAAATAGACCTCAACCTGAAACACCAGCTAAACCAGAAAAACCTTCTGAAAATACAAAACCAGAAGCACCAAAAGCTCCAGTAGCTAAAGCAGGTGAAAAAGTATTACCAAACACTGGTATTGCAGATAACAACTCAGCATTAGCAGGTTTAGGATTAGCAATCTTCGGATTAGCAGCGGCTGCAAGAAGACGCAAACAAAAATAATAAAAACTATTATTAAAGTAATATCACTTTGAAGTAGTAAATGAAGAGGCACTCTTGATAAAAATCAGGAGTGCTTTTTTTGATTTATGAACATTTCGATAGAAGTGTATATAATATTTAGAAACACTGTAATGTTTTTATGAAGGAGTTTGGAAATAGATTATAATTGATTATATGAAATTATAAATTGTTAATTAAGTAAATTAATATAACATTTATAGGCTGATAATATTGAGAATTATTGATATATATTTTACAAAGATTAAATTAACATATAATAAAAATTTAAAGATCAGTTGGAAATTTTAAAAGCTAGTAGTTATATTTTATAATTTAGTAATAGTTAAGAACATACTAACATTTTGAAATTAACATTAAAACGTAGTATAATATATGCAGTATAAGGTGATTTTTCTTAAATTACTTTATTCATAAAATGTATTTTTATTTTAATTTTTTATAGAAAAAGTATAATTATATAATTTCTATAATTTTAGTTTATAACTATAATATTAAAAGGAGGTTTAACATGTATAGTAAAAACAATAAAAATGAATGATCAAAAACAACTTGAAAAAGTTAATCAATATGGAATTAAAAAATTCAACGTTGGAACAGCGTCAGTATTAGTGGCAGCTGGATTTGCATTCTTAGGAGGGGGTAACGCTTTAGCTAGCAATGATACTGCGGTAAACAATGCTAATGAACCAGCAACACCAGCGGCAACAACCACAGCTAAAGAAGAGCACCCGCACCTACAGTGGCAAAAAGCAAACAAAGCGAATCTAAGTGCTGCAATCGCACGTGTTCAAAATGCAATTGCAAAAGCAGCTGTAACAGAAAAAACATCTTCAGCAATTGAAGAAGGGAAAGCAGAATTAGCTAATGCACAAGCTCTAGAAGCTAGCGAAACAGCTACACAAGGTGAAGTTGATAAAGCAACAGTAGCATTAAAAAATAGAGCTTTCGTATTAGAAAGTATGCCAAAAGCAACAGCTGATAAAAAAGAAGAAAAAGTAAATAAAAATCAAGATTCACGTAACGGTCAAGCTATTCCTGGACAAGGTGAAAGTGGATTAAGAGCTGTAGATACAACTGCAGCTAACTCAGCAGGAGAAGCAGCTAAATATAAAGGCATTCGTGATGCTGCTATTCCAGAGTTGCAAGCAAATATTGATAAAATTCAAGCTCAAATAGCAAAAGAAGAAGCGCTACCTGCGAATAAAAAAGATCAATTTAAAATTGATGTTTTAAAAGGTATTAAACAAAAAGCAGAAAATGTTATTACAACTGCAAATGCAGCGGATGTAACATCAGCTCAAAAAATGAGCCAACAAGCAGAAGCTGTTAAATCTGAACGTGACTTATTAGCTTTATACTTAGCTGGAAAAACTGAATTAGGTGCCCCAGCAAGTGAAAACCATGCTGGTTATGGTAACAACCCTAAAAACGGTGTCTTTGAAAGCTTAAAAGAAGGTTTTGGAGATAAAGTAACATTCACTGATGCAGATAAAAAATCTGAAACAATTGCTACTCAATATGAAAGTGGACGTGACATTACTGATAAAGTAATGAATAAACCAGGTGCAAAAGATCCAATTGGTAGTGCAACCTATAACTGGCAAGAAAAAGCTATTACTAAAGCTGATGCTGAAGCTGGTATGTTAAATGGTTGGAAAATTGAAAAAGGGGACAAAGTTAATGCGGTTAAACCTCTTGATGTGACAAATGTTACAGATAAAGATGGACAACCAAGTACACGTGAAGTTCCTAAATCAAAAATCTATTCAAATGATGGAGAATTGAAAAAATACCAAACATCAGGTGAAACTAGTTATGTAAATGGTAGTGGTGCTGTTCCTTCAGTAACACCTACTATTGATGTAATGAGAAAAAATGCATTTGGTGAAGTTAAAAATCGTGATTACTACCTAGAATTAGGAAGCAAAGGAACAACTCTTTCTAAAGAGTATGATGTAAATGGAAATTCTCGTCTAAACGTTAACTTAATTCACAGTGCTGCGTATGGTGGTACTACAGCTACTTCTGCAGGTGAAAGAGTTAAATTAACAATTGTAGATGCATTTCACTGGTAAAGAAATTAAACCAGTTGAAGGTAAGAATGGACCATTAGCAACAGAACAAGCTGCTTTGGCTGCTAATGGATGGAACCACTTAGACCGTATTTATGATATTCCAGCAGAAACTACAAAAATTAAAGTGTTAATTGAAGCTGGAAGTCAAGGAACAAATACTTTAATTAATGATAACAACATCAATATTAAAGATGGTTACTTAATCGGTGGTATTGGTATCGCAACTGCACCAGCTGCTGAAGTAGTAACAAACGTTCGTTCAGATGGTAAAACAGGTGAATACGGATATACAAAAGATACAATCTACGAAAAAGGTCAAAAAGGTAACTTTGACATTACAATTAAAAACACTGGTGGAATGAATATTGACTACTATGCTGCATCAAATGTTGAAGTAACAGTAGAAGTTCCTAAAGGTGTAGTATTAGAAGATAAAATCTACAATGCCAATGGTGGATCAAACTGGTTAGGAAATGTTTGGGCAAATACTATCAAATGGGTTCCAAATGATCCAAGTGATAACTCAAAAGGTGGAAAATTAACTTATAACGTACCAGCAGGAAATCGTATGGCGGCTGCAGAGACAAACTCACGTACAACAAGTATTCCATTTACAGCTGCAGATAACTTCGTAGGACCAGCTGACTTTAAAGTAACAGTTAAGAGTGGTTTCGGAGACACAGATGCAGAAGGTAACAGACTGTACTCTTATACTGCAAATGGATTAAAACCACCTTATGAAAATGAATTTAACCGTAATGGTTTAGCAGATTCAGATAATCCTGATTACAAATATGGTAAAGTAATCTTTATTAATAGTTTACAAACTAACTCAGTAATTACAGTACCAATTAACACGAACGATGATCAATTAAAAGCAATTGCTTATGCGAAAGCTCAAGAAGCGATTAAATCTCCAGAATTTACAAAATTATTAACAGACGTTACTGGTACAGCTGCATTAGGTGATTCTAATGGTTCAACTTTTGTTAATAAAGATGATATCGCAATTACAAAGTTGCTGAAGATGGACGTGGGTTGTTAAAGTACCTGTAACTTATACAGTAGATGGTAAAACTTATGAAACAACAGTTGATATCGAAGTAAACGTTGTAGAATCTAAGACAAAACCTATTGTAGTATTTGAAGGTGATGAAATTACACCAGCATACGTTAAAGAAAAAGTTGAACCAGTTACAATCGATGGAAACAAAGGTACAGCTAATGAACCAAAATCAAGTGATATCTTTAAAACGAACGGAAAAGCTGGAGAATCAGGATTAAAGATTCCAACAACAGTTACTCACAATGTAGATGGAACTGAAGTTACAGAAGATGTAACAGTACCAGTTACTGTTCTTCCTAGAACAGAAGGTGAAGTTGATGTACCTAAAGGAGCTACTCCGGATAAAGTTAAAGAAACTCTAAAAAATAAAGCAAATGAGTTAATTAAAACTCCTGACTTCCCTGCAAAAGTACCAGAAGGATATACAGTTACTGTAGGAGAAATTCCTGAAATTCCTGCTGATATTGCTAATAAAAAAGGTGAACCAGTAGTTGTAAAAGTTCCAGTAACATTTACATCACCAGACGGAACAACGTATACTTCAGAAATCCCAGTAACAGTAAACGTTAAAGGTTCAGAAGTGAAACCTGTATATGTAGTGGAAGGAAATCAACCAAAACCAGCAGATGTTAATGAAGCAGTTACACCTGATAAAGGTGGAGATTTAACTCCTGTAACTGAAGCTGACATCAATAAAGACGTTCCTACAGATAAAGTTAAAGTAGAGCAACTGATTTAGCAGTTAAAGCAACTGTTAAATACCCAACTGGTGATGAAACTGTAGACGTTCCAGTTAAAGTATTACCAAAAGCAACACCAACAGGTGTAACAGTACTGAAAGATACTGATGATAAAGCTTTAACAGATGCAGTAAAAGAAAAAGCAACTGAAGCTGTAAGTAAATTAACAAACTTACCAGAAGGAATCACTGCATCACTAGATGAGAGAGAAACTTCTTACACATTACCAAAAACAGATTCAAATGGGGACAAAGATACAGTTCCTGTAAAAGTATTGTATAAAGATGATAAAGGTAATGTAGTTGGTGAAGACACAATTAACGTACCAGTTAAGGTAGTAAGTTCAACACCAAAATCAGTAGTAGTATTTGAAGGTGAAAAACCAACTGATGCTAAAGATTCAGTAACACCAGGTGAAGGTGGAACAGTTGGAGAACCAACAACATTACCAGAGACAACTGGAAAAGCTGGATCTACAGATGTAACAGTTGATGTACCAGTAACTTACGACAATGGAAAAGTAACTGAAACAGTTAAAGTTCCAGTAACAGTATTACCAGTAGCTAAAGGTGAAGTAACAGTAGTTAAAGAATACTACTCCAGATAAACTGAAAGAATTAGCAAAAGATAAAGCTAAAGAAGCAGTTGAAGCAACAGACTTCAAATCTAAATTACCAAAAGGTGCAACAGTAACTGTTGGTGATGTAACTGAAGAAGTATTAGCTAAAATAACAGCTGAAAAAGGTACAAACACAGGAACTGTTAATGTACCAGTAACATACACAGTTGATGGAAAAGATTACACAACTACAATCCCAGTAACAGTAAATGTTAAAGGTTCAGATGTAAAACCTGTATACGTTGTAGAAGGTGATAAACCAAAAGCTGAAGATGTAAACAAAGCAATCACTCCTGATACAGATGGAACTACAAACACCTGTAACTGATGAAGACATCAACAAAGCTATCCCAACAACTGAAGGTAAAGTTGGATCAGGATGTTAATGTTACAACAAAAGTAACATATCCTAACAACGTTGAAGAAAAAGTAACAGTCCCAGTAACAGTATTACCAAAAGTTAAACCAGAAGGTGTTGTAGTACCTAAAGATGCTGATAAGACTGAATTAGCAAAAGTTGTTAAAGAAAAAGCAGAAGAAGCAGCTAAAAAACTTGAAGGACTTCCAGACGGTGTAACAGTTACAGTAACAAATGTTGAAACAACTCCTGGAACAGATAAAACAGGTAAACAAACACCAGCAACTGTAACAGTTGAATATAAAGATAAAGATGGAAACAAAATCACTAAAGTGATTGAAGTACCAGTAAATGTTGTATCTTCAACTCCACCAGAAGTAGTAGTATTTGAAGGTGACACACCAAATTCTGAAGATATTAAGAAAGGTATTACACCAGGTGAAGGTGGAACAGTAGGAGACCCTACAAAAGTTCCATCTACAGTAGGAAAAGCAGGGGATAAAGACGTTGAAGTTGAAGTACCAGTAACTTACGAAAATGGTAAATTCAAAGAAAACGTTAAAGTTCCAGTAACAGTATTACCAAAACCAACAGCAGGTTCAGTAATAGTACCAAAAGATCTTTCAGAAGAAGAATTAAAAGATAAAGTTGGTAAAGATGCAGAAAATGCAATCAAACAACGAAGAATTTCAAGAAAAAACTTCCTGAAGGAGCAACTGTTAAAGTTGATTTAACAAATGTTACATTACCAAAAACTTCAACACCAGGAAAAGCTGGAGAAGTAGAAGTACCAGTTATTTACACTGTCAATGGTAAAGAGTACAAAACAACAGTTAAAGTACCAGTAACAGTTGTTGAAGGTAAAGAACAACTTGTACCAAAAGGTGATAAACCAGATCCAAAAGATAACATTACACCAGGAAATTACCCAGAAGGAGCTACATTCGAATACGATACACCAGTAGATACTTCTAAACCAGGTAAAAAAGAAGCTGTAGTAATTGTTAAAGGATAAAGATGGTAAAGAAATTGTACGAGTTCCTGTAGTAGTGAATGTGGTAGAACCAAAAGTTACACCAATCATCGTTCCAGAAAGAACTAAACTTACTAAAGAAGATGTACAAAAACACATCGAAATTCCAGGAGTAACTGGATGGGAAATCGTAGGGGAACCAGAACTTCCTGAAACATTCCCTGCAGGTGTAAGACCATCAGCAACAGTTACAGTTAAATTACCAAACGGTAAAACAATGAAAGTACAAGTACCAGTAATTGCTACTCCAACTGTAACACCAATCGTTGTACCTCAAGGAACAACAATTACACCAGATGATGTTAAGAAACACGTTAATATTCCTAAAGAATCAGGATGGGAAATTATTGAAGTTGGAGAAATCCCAACAACAGAAACACCAGGAGATAAAACAGCTGTTAAAGTGAAGGTGAAATTACCAACTGGAGAAGTAATTGAATTAGAAGTACCAGTAAAAGTAACACCAAAAGAAACGCCAGCTCCAGCTCCAACACCAACAGTTAAAACTACTCCAATAGTAGTAGAAGTTGGAACTCCAATTACAAAAGAAGATGTTAAGAAACACGTTGAGTTACCAAATGGTGCTGAAATCGTTGAAGTAGGAGAAATCCCAACAACAGAAACAGCAGGACAAAAACCAAGTGTTAAAGTTAAGGTAAAACTACCAACAGGAGAAATCGTAGAAGTAGAAGTACCAGTAACAGTAACACCAAAACATGTAGAACCATCAACACCAGCTGGACCAACAACTCCAGAACAAACTCAACCTGAAACACCAGCTAAACCAGAAAAATCTTCTGAAAATAAAAAACCAGAAGCACCAAAAGCTCCAGTAGCTAAAGCAGGTGAAAAAGTATTACCAAACACTGGTATCGCAGACAACAACTCTGCATTAGCAGGTTTAGGATTAGCAATCTTAGGATTAGCAGCGGCTGCAAGAAGACGTAAACAAAAATAAAAAAACTATTTTTAAAGTAATATTACTTTGATGTAGTAAATGAAGAAGCACTCTTGATGAAAATCAGGAGTGTTTTTTTGGCTCTTTGTCAAGTTCGTGGCATGGAAAAATTCTGACTGTAGATTTTAAGTTTTGAAACTTTAACATATCTATAGTACATTTATATTTCATTTGGTAAAAATAATACTATTAAATTTGAGAGGTGTAATATGTTAAAAAAATATATTAGATAATGTTCTATCTTCAGGGAGTAATGAATCTGATGACAAAATTAAAGAATTACTTAATAGCATTATAGGTAGTAATCAAGTTCCATCTTTTGTTGGTGATATTTTAAACAACGCGCTTGAGCAATTAAATCAAGGACAAGGTGCAGGATTAGTGTCTCCAATGATTAATAAAGCTTTGGAATCATATTCAAAAGATAATTCACTAACTCCAGATATGAATGAATTATTTAAACTTACAAGTAGCAATGGAATTAGTGATATTGCAGGGAATATTATTAATACATTAATTAAAAAATAATATAGAAAAAAAGAAGCCAGAGTTCATGGCTTCTTTTAGTTTATTATTAGCATAACCTATGCTAGCAAGTCTCTCCACCTCAAGATGAACCAGCTCCTGCTGTACACCCGTAACAGTGCATACCTGTAACGATTCTACGTACACCTGTATGATTGTCTACAAGCTGACTCACATGGTTGATTTCTCCAGAGATTTTTAGTTTTTCAATATAATTAAAGTCGCAGTCATATAAAGATCCATCCGGACCAACAGAAATCATGTTTCTGCACATTAGCCCTGGTAGTGTTGCAGGATTATATGCTTTATATAGTTTATTCATATATCCTTCGTAAAGATCTTCTCTATGAAGAAATTCAGAGAATCTACCTATTGGATTATTTGTTATAGCGAATAAGTTATTAAAGACAATTTCGAAATTGTCGTATAGTTTTTTTCTTATAAGTTTTTTCTAGTGCTTCTTGTTTAGGAGGTAAAAATGCTCCATTTGGATTATAAACTAGGTTTAATACTAGATCTTCTTCTTTACCGTAACCTAGTTCATTAAGTCTTCTCAGTACTTCTATTGACTTTGGAAAAACACCCTTACCACGTTGTTTAGCGACAACTTTTTCGTTGTAGTAGGGTAATGAGGCTACTACTTGAACTTTCAAGTCACGATATAATTCTGGTATGTCTCTATAAGCTGGAACATCAAGGATGATTAGGTTTGTTCTTACAATTATAGTTTTTGCATATTGTGAGATTTCTTTTATAAACCATCTGAAATTAGGGTTCATCTCAGGAGCTCCGCCAGTGATATCCATTGTTTTATACTTACCAACCTTAAATGCTTCGATTATTTGTTCAAAAGTTTCTCGAACCATGTTATTTTTTCTTGTAGGTCCACCATCAACGTGACAGTGACTACATGTAATATTACATAAGCTACCTACGTTAATTTGCATTACTTCTGGAAATTCTTCGGTTAATAAGTATTGTTTTTCCTCTACTTGATCAAAAAATTTGGGTATATTTAATTCAGTCATAATAAATTTAGTTTGTTAATTTATCTGATAGTTCTTTACTTTGAAGACCGTGCACTAGGGTAATACCAGCTTTCATTGCAGCAGCAACATGAATAGCTTCTGCGATTTGATCTTGGTCACAGCCTTCTTCAAGACATGTACTAGTATATGCATCGATGCAATAAGGGCAAGCTTCAGCATGAGCTACAGCAAGTGCAATAAGAGCTTTTTCACGTGTTGTCAATTCACCTTCAGCCATTACATTACCATAGTAATTCATGAAGTTTTTCCAATACTCAGGTGCATCTTCACCAAATTTTCCTTCACCAAATTCTATTAAATGTTTCTTTTTAAAATATTCTGCCATATTTATTCTCTCCTCTAAAATTTGTATAAAATTAATTATAAGTTAGTTTCCATAAATAATCAATGAAATTGAACTATATATAATGTGTAAAAATTATATAATTTTAAATCAAACATAAGATAGATTCAAAAAAATAGAGGATTTGAAAAAAATTGATTTTTGTCGAGTCGGCTTTCAAAAGTATATTAGATATCTTTAAAAGCTTTATATAAAGCGAACTAAGAAATATATATAAATTATATTTCTATTAATTTTCATATAAACTTTTATATTATTTAGAATATTTTTCTCAGAACTATATAAATTAAATTATCTCACATCTTTATACATTTTTGCTAATTCTTCAACAGGAACACCACGGCGATACATTTTTGAAAATTTTTTTGCATCTGCCACATAGTTTTTTACTGTGTGGTTTTTGTATCTTCTAGTTGATGATGTAATAGGGGAATCGATTACTGTAATTTTGTAATTTCTTGCACTTAAATCTTCAGAAAGTTTGTAATCTTCCATTATAGGCATATCTTTATATCCACCAATTTCTTCAAATACTTGTTTTTTTATGAATATAGCTTGATCTCCAAATGCTAGATTGGTAATACTAGCTCGCATATTAGAAACTAATGAGTTAACCCACATAGGAAAACTATTTGGATAGAATCTAATCTTTAGACAACCGACCTCAGTAGGGCAAGCAAGTACTTTTTTAATAACGTCTTTTTGAAGAACACTATCACAATGTACAAACCATAATATGTTTCCTTTTGAGATTTTAGCTCCGTAATTCATCTGATTTGCTCGTCCTTTTTTATCTGATAAGTGGTATGAATAACCAAAATAAGAGAGTTCATCTAGTATTTCTTTTGTTTTATCTGTAGAACCACCATCAATAAAAAGTACCTCGTGTTTTTTAATATTATGCAAACAATATAGATTATAAACGAAATCACGTATTGTTCTTTTCTTCGTTATAAATTGGCACAATAATAGTAATCATAAATACACTCCTAAAATAATAGTTAATACAATTATAACATGATAAGAAATTTTTTTCAAAATAAAAATATATATAAATTACTAGATTAAATTTGTGTTTAATAAAAAAACTAAAATTAATTTTTAAAATATTTATTGACAAACTAACTGTATCTATTGTATAATCACAGTAGATACAAGGAAACGTTTTTAATATCTGAATAATGTTGTAGTTTGCTTAAAATAAATTAATAAGGAGGACAATGATGAATATAAAACTTTCTAACATGTCATCTGTTCCGATATATCAGCAGGTGGCAACGCAAATTAAAAGTAATATTCTAGATGGTAGCTTAAAATATAATGATCAATTACCTTCTATTAGGAGCTTAGCAAAAAGAGTTAGAGGTTGGTATCATTACAATAAAAAAATCATATGAGGTATTGTTACAAGAAGAGCTAATATATTCAAAAGGTGCTGTTGGATATTTTGTAAATGATATAGATTTAGCTACTATCTTAACGATAAAAAAAGAAGAATACTTAGACGAACTTAAGAGTATAATTGATAAGGCTGTTAATGATGGACTTAATATAAATGATATTAAGGAAATATTTAATAGAGTATTGGAGGAGAAGAGTAATGATAAAAGTGAATAAATTATTGATTAATAAAAGAACATTTCAACTTGGTCCAATTGATTTGGAGTTAGAAGAAGGGTATGTCTATGCAATTACAGGTAACAGTGGAAGTGGTAAAACATTATTTCTTCAAAACACTTTTAGGAGAGTTTACCTTTCAGGGAAAAATGTAATTACTTATGATAATCTAAATTTTTCATGAAAATGAAGTAGATATTAAAAAAATCTTTATTCATATGTAGCAGATAAACCTTTGTTTTCAGATTCTTTACGAGTATATGAGGTTCTATATAAAATATATAAATTAGATGAGAGATTTAATTTAGAAAAATGTTTTGAATTTCTGAGTAAACATAAAGTATATCGTCATAAGAAAAATATATGAACTTTCACAAGGGAGAGGAAAATACTATTATTTTCTATAGGAATTTATACAAAAATCTAAAACTATTAATTTTTAGATAATCCATTTTCTGGTGTTGGTTTGATAGCTAGAAAAGAAATGATAGCGCTTCTTAGAGAATATATGGATGAAGATAAAACTATTATTATAGTGACTGAAGAACCCATACATAATACAGAGTTTAGCAGATTACATTATTGTTTTTTTGAAAATGGGAGAATTACGATTAACGAAGATATCGTCGAATTACAAGCACGATTTAATACAACTAATATAGAGGGTATTTTACTTTCTGTATTGAAAGGAGAGGTTGAAAATGATTAAAACAACAATATGAAACTAAAATTTGGAGCAATTTGGAATTTAATATCAAGTAGAAACTATAGTATGCCATTATTTTTACAAAAGGATTATATATTTTATATTACTTTGTTACAATAACTACTATACTAGAATTATTATTTGATAAAACATATATAATATTAGCTCTGATTAGCTCATTAATTATAGTCATAAATGGAAGAAAAATATGATGATCCTGAGCAACAGTTTATTGAATACCTTCCTATTTCATTTAATAATAAAAGCAAGATACATTTATTATACTACATATATAAGTCTATTTGTAGGAGGACTGGTTGCATTTGTGCTTGATTTTCTGTATCGTAGAGTCAATCCGATTGAGTATAGTTATGCTATAGTTGTAGTTATAGCTTTATCTAATTTAGCGATAATACAGATGATATATACTAAAAAAATCATTTATATACTTTTTATTTTTAGGAGATATTTTAATTAACCAATTAATAGTAAGCATATTTAGATTTTCATTACTTGGAGTTTATAGTGGATTTACAGGACCAAAATATGATAGTGCACAATTTAATATTATAAAATTATTATTGTTAATAGTAATTACAATAGTTTATCACTTTGTGAGTGTAAATATTATAAGCAATAGTAAAAGGGATACTAAAGTAAGTAAAAAGGATAGAATAACATTTATATTAATTTTGGTCGTATTGTTAAGTTCAATTGGATATAAATTTTATGAAAGATGCTGGAAAAGAATTTTATAGAGGTGTGAAAAGAAGCGTCTAAAGTAGGATTAGTCATAGGTTACAATAAGGAATAAAATAAAAATTTGAAAAGAGGCTTAAAAATACTGTATAGTGAGCCTCTTTTGTATAGAATATAAAATCTAGTCAAAAGAGGATAAAAAAGAAGACTTGGATAACCAAATCTTCTTTTTATGGTTAGATACTAAATCCGGGGCATGGAAAAATTCCAGCCCCGATTTCAATTCTATATACAAAAAGACAAATACCCAATATAATTAAAGTGTAGAAAAATAATTAACTAAGAAAGGATATTTGTCATGTCTAATTTTATCACAAATTTACTATTAATAAAAAGACCAAAAATATAACTATAGATGATAAACTTGATTTAATTAATGTAGATCGGTCAAGATACATTCGTATTTTCATAGGGACTTTATCATACAATCCAAAGTGTTGTACAAACTGTGGTTGTATAAAAGAAGGAAATAATATAGTTAAAAATGGATTCACAGATCCATTAAAAGTAGCTTTATTAAAGATGTCAGAATGCCCTACATATCTACGATTAAAGAAACAACGCTTTAAATGTAAAGAATGTAATTCTAAGTTTTGTGCTGAAACATCATTTGTACAAAAATACTGCAGTATATCTAAAAATCTTATATTCTACATTATGAAGAATCTTTCTAAGACAATATCATTTAAAGATATAGCTGAATTAAGTAATGTATCAGTATCTACAGTAGTAAGAGTAATGAAATCATGTAGAGAAGCTGTAGAAGTTAAGACTAATTCAAACCTACCAGAACACCTATGTTTTGATGAGATAAAGTCAACTAAAGACAGTAAAAATGGAATGAGCTTCGTATTCTTAGATGCTAAAACACATGATTTTATAGATATTGTAGATGGAAGAACACAACATATATTAAAAACAATACTTTATGAGATATCCAAGGAAAGTAAGAAAGAAAGTAAAAACAATCTGTATAGATATTTATCCTCCTTATATGAATATGATTAGAGAGATGTTCCTAACGCTAAAATAATTATAGATAGATTCCATATGGTACAAAAATATTAATAGAGAATTAAATAAAGCTAGAATAAAACTAATGAACCAATATAAGAATAAAAAGGCGCTATTTACACTGTTTTAAAGAACTTTTGGAAAGTAATATTAGAAGATAGAGATAAAAGTAAATTCAACAAAAATATTCTATTCTAGAAGCTTTTAAACGCTATGTAACTAGAAAAGAGTATTAGATTATATATTAGCTATAGATGATGAATTTACAGCTAGCTATGAGAGTGCATGAGATAAGAGAAGCTATTAAGGCTAAAGATTCTGTGAAATTAGAAGTATATAGATATGGATACTAGAGGATTATCTAAAGGTGTATCTAAAGCTATAAATACTATGAAAAAGCACAAAAGAGTATATGCTTAATGCTGTTAAATATAAGTATTCTAATGGTCCATTAGAAGGATTTAATAATAAAATAAAACTACTAAAGAGAGTATCTTATGGATATTCTAGCTTTAGTAATTTCAGATTGCGTATTTTAATTATGTCTAGATTATTTGTTTCTGAGTATAAAAATAATGTCAAACTTAAAGAAAACAAGAAAGAAAAATCTAAGCAGCAAAATGCTGCCTAGATTTCATTTCCTATTTTTCTCCATGCCCGAATTTGACAAAGAGCCCTTTTTATTAAA
>BNJS01003135.1_pt1 | contig 74537 bp, 66 predicted proteins | sample 8540461 | NCBI WGS metagenome assembly BNJS01 (sample SAMD00202454, study PRJDB9452) | human saliva metagenome | isolation source: human saliva | place: Japan
TGTAAGGCTGTAAGGCTTTTCATTTTTCAAGCATATTTCTTGCTCATTAAGTTTTTTTAACCTATCCTAGATGTATAGAAAAATTTCGATAGAGGAGATCGATATGGTAAAACTTTCTAAAGAGACACATCTTGAGATGTTCACTAAAATGGAACGTATTCGTGAATTTGATTCACGTATTAATAAATTGGTTCGTCGTGGCTTTGTTCAAGGAATGACTCACTTTTCAGTAGGTGAGGAAGCAGCTAACGTTGGTGCTGTTCAACACTTGAGCTATGACGATATCTTCTTTTCAAATCACCGTGGCCATGGACAATCTATCGCCCAAGACATGGATTTGAATAAAATGATGGCAGAACTTGCCGGTAAGGCTACTGGTGTTTCTAAGGGCCGTGGTGGTTCTATGCACTTGGCTGACTTTGAAAAAGGTAACTATGGAACTAACGGTATTGTTGGTGGTGGTTACGCTCTTGCCGTAGGTGCAGCCCTCACTCAACAGTACAAAGAAACAGGAAACATTGTTGTGGCCTTCTCAGGAGATGGTGCAACTAATGAAGGTTCATTCCATGAGTCAGTCAATATGGCAGCTACGTGGAAATTACCTGTTATCTTCTTTATCATCAACAACCGTTATGGTATCTCTATGGATATCCATAAAGCTACAAACACACCTCACCTTTATACTCGTGCAGAAGCTTATGGTATTCCTGGCTTCTACTGTGAAGATGGTAACGATGTTTTGGCTGTATATGAAACAATGGGCAAGGCTGTTGAGCATGTCCGTGGTGGTAATGGACCAGCTATCGTTGAGGTAGAGTCTTACCGTTGGTTCGGTCATTCAACTGCCGATGCAGGTGTTTACCGTACTAAGGAAGAAGTTGACGAGTGGAAGAACAATAACGACCCAATCATTAAATACCGTGACTTTCTCGTTTCTGAAAATATCGCAAGCGCTGAAGAGTTAGATGCTATCCAAAGCCAAGTTAAGGCAGAGGTTGATGCAGCTTATGAGTTCGCCCAAAATAGCCCAGATCCAGAACTTTCAGTTGCCTTTGAAGATGTATGGGTAGACTAAAGAGAAAGGTTGAGGAATACAAGTATGAGTGAAACAAAATTGATGGCCTTGCGTGAGGCAGTAAACCTTGCTATGAGCGAGGAAATGCGTAAAGACGAAAACATCTTCCTTATGGGTGAAGATGTTGGTATCTATGGTGGTGACTTCGGTACATCAGTTGGTATGTTGGCAGAGTTTGGTGAAAAACGTGTTAAAGATACGCCAATTTCAGAAGCGGCTATCGCTGGTGCAGCTGTTGGGTCTGCTATCACAGGTCTTCGCCCAATCGTTGACTTGACTTTCATGGACTTCATCACGATTGCCCTTGACGCTATCGTTAATAATGGCGCAAAAAATAACTACATGTTTGGTGGTGGTTTGAAGACTCCTGTAACCTTCCGTGTGGCATCTGGTTCAGGGATTGGTTCTGCGGCACAGCACTCACAATCTCTTGAGTCATGGTTGACTCACATTCCAGGGATTAAAGTAGTTGCTCCAGGTAATGCTAACGATGCTAAAGGTCTTTTGAAATCTGCTATTCAAGACAATAACATTGTTATCTTCATGGAACCAAAAGCTCTTTACGGTAAGAAAGAAGAAGTGACACAAGATCCTGATTTCTACATTCCACTTGGAAAAGGTGAAATCAAGCGTGAAGGAACAGACCTTACTATCGTTACTTATGGTCGTATGTTGGAACGTGTTCTTAAAGCGGCTGAAGAAGTGGCTGAACAAGGTATCAATGTTGAGGTAGTTGACCCACGTACCCTTATCCCACTTGATAAGGAATTGATTTTCGAGTCAGTTAAGAAGACTGGTAAACTTATGTTGGTCAATGATGCTTATAAGACTGGTGGATTCATCGGTGAGATTGCTGCCATGGTTACAGAAAGTGAAGCATTTGATTACCTTGACCACCCAATTGTACGTTTGGCAAGTGAAGATGTGCCTGTACCTTATGCGCGTGTCTTGGAACAAGCGGTTCTTCCAGATGTTGAAAAGATTAAGGCTGCTATTATCAAGATGGCCAATAAAGGAAACTAACTTTCTAGCGACGGTTAAGTGATATTTCTCGCTAGTAAAATGTGTTTCTTGTTTTAACTGTGGGAGTATCGGAAATTATAATTTAAAGTAGAAAGGAGAGGGCGTTAAAGCGTTTGAGTCGATTTGAACTCGAACGAAATGCTTCGGAATTTAGATAGTTTTACTTGTGTGCAAGCACACTAACGTAAAACTCCTAAAATTCTGTCGCATTTTAGCGTTCTTAGTATCATAAAATATGGCTTTTGAGATTATTATGCCTAAGCTTGGTGTTGATATGCAGGAAGGCGAAATCATCGAGTGGAAGAAACAAGAGGGTGATGTGGTTAATGAGGGAGATATTCTCCTTGAAATCATGTCAGATAAGACGAACATGGAACTTGAAGCAGAAGATTCTGGTGTTCTTTTGAAGATTACCCGTCAGGCTGGTGAAACTGTACCAGTTACTGAGGTTATTGGTTATATTGGAGCAGAAGGTGAAGTTGTAGCTGACAAGGCAGCTAGCGCACCTGTTACTGAACCTGCGCCAAAAGTTGAAGAAGTTGCCGCTGTAGCAGAGCCTGTAGTAGCAGCGCAAACGCAAGCACCTATCGTTCAGGAAGGCGGCAAAGTACGTGCAACACCTAAGGCTCGAAAGATGGCGCGTGAGTTGGGGATTGACCTCGCTCAAGTTCCAGGAACTGGAGCAAAAGGTCGTGTTCATGCTGATGACGTTGAAAACTTTAAGGGTGCTCAACCTAAGGCGACTCCATTGGCACGTAAGATTGCAGCGGACCTTGGTATTGACTTAGCTAGCGTATCTGGAACAGGCTTTGGTGGTAAGATTACTAAGGAAGACATCCTTGCAATCAGTGCCCCAGCGCAAGTTAAGGAAGCGGCTGCTGCACCTGTGGTTGAAGCAAAACCTGAAAAAGTCTTGCCAGAAGGCGTGGAAGTTATCCCAATGTCTGCTATGCGTAAGGCAATTTCTAAGGGAATGACGCACTCATACTTGACTGCACCAACCTTTACTCTTAACTATGATGTTGATATGACTAACCTTATGGCTCTTCGTAAGCAAGTCCTTGACCCAATCATGAATAAGACGGGCATGAAGGTAACCTTCACTGATTTGATTGGTTTGGCAGTTGTGCGTACCCTTATGAAAGAGGAACACCGTTACCTCAACGCATCCTTGATTGACGATGCGCAAAATATCGAATTACACAAATTTGTTAATCTCGGTATTGCCGTTGGTCTCGATGATGGCTTGATTGTACCTGTCGTTCACGGTGCAGATAAGATGAGTTTGTCTGAGTTTGTTGTGGCCTCTAAGGATGTCATCAAGAAGGCTCAGGCTGGTAAATTGAAGGCTGCTGAAATGTCAGGTTCAACCTTCTCTATTACTAACTTGGGAATGTTTGGAACCAAATCATTTAACCCAATCATCAACCAACCAAACTCAGCTATCCTTGGTGTTTCAGCAACGATTCAAACTCCAGTTGTTGTTGATGGGGAAGTTGTCGTGCGTCCAATCATGGGTCTATGCTTGACAATTGACCACCGTATTGTAGATGGTATGAATGGTGCCAAATTCATGGTTGATTTGAAACATTTGATTGAAAATCCTATGGAATTGTTGATTTAAGAAAAAAATATCTGAAAACTGAAGTTTAATAGAAAGGAGAGGGCGAACCAGAGGGTATAACTGAACCCGAGCGGAAAGCTTGGAAAATAGACCGTCTGTCTACGTCAGCAGGCTGACGTGTCAGATGCCTAATTTTCAGTCGCTTTCTGGTCGCTCTTGGTATCTTATAAATGGCTTTTGAGATTATTATGCCTAAGCTTGGTGTGGACATGCAGGAAGGCGAAATCATCGAGTGGAAAAAACAAGAGGGTGATGTGGTTAATGAGGGAGATATCCTTCTTGAAATCATGTCAGATAAAACGAACATGGAACTTGAAGCAGAAGATTCTGGTGTTCTTTTGAAGATTACGCGTCAGGCTGGTGAAACTGTACCAGTTACTGAGGTTATTGGTTATATTGGAGCAGAAGGTGAAGTTGTGGCTGATAACGCTGCTAGCGCACCTGTTGCAGAAGCAACTGCTCAGTTGGAATCAGCTGGTCTTGAAGTTCCTAAAGCTCCTGTCCAAGCTGCTCCAACAGCTGCTGCAGAAAAAGCACCTCTTGCTGACAATGAGTACGATATTATCGTTGTCGGTGGTGGTCCTGCTGGTTACTATTCTGCCATTCGTGGTGCACAACTTGGTGGTAAGGTTGCCATCGTTGAAAAATCTGAATTTGGTGGAACATGTTTGAATAAAGGATGTATCCCAACTAAGACCTACCTTAAAAATGCAGAAATCCTTGATGGACTTAAGATTGCAGCAGGTCGTGGTATCAACCTAGCGTCAACAAACTACACTATCGATATGGATAAGACAGTTGACTTTAAGAACTCTGTCGTTAAGACCCTTACTGGTGGTGTTCAAGGTCTTTTGAAGGCTAACAAGGTCACTATTTTCAACGGTCTTGGTCAAGTTAACCCAGATAAGACAGTTACTATTGGTTCAGAAACAATCAAGGGACGCAATATCATCCTTGCGACTGGATCTAAAGTATCTCGTATCAATATTCCTGGTATTGAGTCACAACTTGTGATGACATCAGATGATATTCTTGACTTACGTGAATTGCCTAAATCACTTGCTGTTATGGGTGGTGGTGTCGTTGGTATCGAGCTTGGTCTTGTTTATGCCTCATACGGTGTAGAAGTGACTGTTGTTGAGATGGCTGACCGCATTATTCCTGCTATGGATAAGGAAGTATCTCTTGAACTTCAAAAAATCCTTGCTAAGAAGGGTATGAAGATCATGACATCTGTTGGGGTTTCTGAGATTGTAGAAGCTAACAACCAATTGACCCTTAAACTTAATAATGGTGAAGAAATTGTAGCGGATCGTGCCCTTCTTTCAATCGGTCGTGTCCCTCAATTGGATGGTCTTGAAAATCTTAACCTTGAACTTGACCGTGGTCGTATCAAAGTTAATGCTTATCAAGAAACATCAATCCCAGGAATCTACGCACCGGGTGATGTTAACGGAACTAAGATGCTTGCTCACGCTGCTTACCGTATGGGTGAAGTTGCAGCTGAAAATGCTATGCGTGGCAATGTCCGTAAGGCTCACCTTGACTACACACCAGCAGCTGTCTACACTCACCCAGAAGTAGCAATGTGTGGTCTTACTGAAGAAGATGCACGCGCTAAATACGGTGATGTTCTCGTTGGTAAATCAAGCTTTGCTGGTAACGGACGTGCCATTGCTTCAAATGAAGCTCAAGGTTTTGTTAAAGTCGTTGCAGATGCGAAGTACCATGAAATCCTTGGTGTTCACATTATCGGTCCAGCCGCAGCTGAATTGATTAACGAAGCGTCAACAATTATGGAAAATGAATTGACTGTAGATGAACTCTTGCAATCTATCCACGGTCACCCAACCTTCTCTGAAAACATGTATGAAGCCTTTGCTGACGTACTTGGAGAAGCTATCCATAACCCACCAAAACGTAAATAAAGCTGATAAAATTCTCGGACGGAAGTTCGGGGATTTTTTCTTTTATGTGACTTTAAGTCCGTTTCGCTCCGAAGGTGCGAAACAAATAAACCACCCGCTATGCGGGTGCGCATCGAAGGTTATACCGTCATAACAAAAACACTCCAAACGAGTTACAATATAGGTGTTCAAGCCAATTGTAAAACGAAAGGAGTTAAGACTATGGCGCAAAAAGCTCACAGTTTATCACATACAAAATGGATGTGTAAGTACCACATTGTATTTACACCTAAGTATAGACGAAAAATAATCTATAATCAATATAGGAGTAGTCTGGGAGAGATTTTTCATAGACTATGCCAATATAAAGGCGTTGAAATAATAGAAGGCCACTTAATGCCAGATCATGTCCATATGTTAGTAAGTATTCCACCACGAATGAGTGTAGCTAGTTTTATGGGATATTTAAAAGGTAAGAGTGCCTTAATGATGTTTGATAAACACGCCAATTTAAAATATAAATTCGGGAACAGACATTTTTGGGCAGAAGGATATTATGTAAGTACGGTAGGACTTAATGAAGCCACAATTAAGAAATATATCCAGGAACAAGAGAAGCATGATATCGCTTTGGACAAATTAAGCGTTAAAGAATATGAAAATCCCTTTAGGGATAATGGTAAGTAATGCGAATGCCTCTTTGAGAGGCTTGTGACGAGTCAAAAGCAATAAGGCTTGAACAAAGTGAAAGCTAGCGTCTTTAGGCGCTGGCTGGTATTATGGGCTTAAAGCCCTTGGTCAAACCACCCGTTAGACGGGTGGTTATGATTGTCACACATTTTCATCTTTAGCGATATCTTGCAAATTTCTTTGGATTTTTAGTGTTAAATACGAATAGGTAGTTAAAGGGTTTTCAAATAAGATATCTCGCAATTTTGTAGCGTATAGAATTTTATAATATTTCTGCCTTATTTAGAAAACTTTTAATAATGACCTTTCCATGAGAGTTTATCTATGGTAAAATGGTTAAAGTATTATAGAAATGCAAAAGGAAAGTTAAATGCGAACGAAAGATTTTATCTACTATGCTAGTGCGGCTGTTCTCTTGGCTGTGACAACTCAGGTTGCTCATGCAGATGAAGTGGCGACACAAACGCCTTCTGTTACTGAAGGAAATCAGTATCAACCTGCGACAGCAGCTGAGATTTTTGGTGGAGAAGCAGCCTTGCCTGCAACTCCTAGTTCAACTGTTTCAGCACCCGTAGCTACGAGTGAGCTGGCAAAACCTAGTGCTCCTGCGGTATCTATGTCACTTGCACCACAAAGTTCAGAGGCTGTAACAACTGCGGCATCAACTTCAGTAGCTAACTCTACTGTTGCTGTAGCGTCAACTTCAGTAACATCTTCAGTTGTTAGTTCAGAAAGTGCAACAGCTTCTACAAGTGCGACAAGTTCGGAAACGCCAAACAGCGCTGTAGCAACACCTGCTAAATTGACGAATTCTACGGATGTTCCTTCGCCAACGCTTAAGGTGCAACCAAAGACTTTTATCGATGTCAGCAGCCATAATGGTGAGATCAGTGTAGATGACTATCGTGCACTTGCACGCCAAGGTGTGGGTGGTGTCGTTGTAAAGTTGACTGAGGACACTTGGTACAACAACCCTAAAGCACCCTCACAAGTTCGCAATGCTCAAATTGCTGGTCTTCAAGTATCAACCTATCATTTTTCTCGATACACAACTGAGGAAGAAGCACGTGCAGAAGCTCGTTTCTACATCCAAGCTGCACAAAAACTAAACCTTCCAAAAAGTACTGTTATGGTTAATGATTTGGAAGACTCTAAGATGCTTCCAAATATCAACCGTAACACCCAAGCTTGGGTTAACGAAATGCGTAAGCATGGATACAACAACTTGATGTTCTATACAAGTGCCAGCTGGTTGGATGAGAACAATCTAGGCTACCGTGGACCTGTCTCAACCTCTCAATTTGGGATTGAGAATTTCTGGGTTGCCCAGTACCCATCATCAACTCTTACAGCAACAAGTGCTAAGAACATGCGCTATAATGCCAAAACTGGTGCATGGCAGTTTTCAGCTACGGCTAATCTCTTGCCAGGTAAACATGTCTTTGACCATAGCGTGGACTATACAGGACGTTTCACAGCTAATGCCAGTGCTGAGGTTGATGCCACTCAAGGCGATTTGAGTGGAACCATTTCTATTGTCAATAACAATCCAACTCTTGGTAGCTTTGATGTTGTCATCTCTAATGTTAAGGCACCAAACGGTGTTGAAACTGTCTCTGTTCCAATTTGGTCAGAAATTAATGGCCAAGATGACATTATCTGGTATACGGCTAACCGTCAAAATAATGGAACTTATACAGTAAACGTTAAGGCTTCAGCTCATAAAAAAACTCAACAGGCCTTTACAATGTTCATCTTTATTATATTCAAAAAGATGGTCAATTAACTGGTGTTGGTGGAACAACTACGCAAGTCTTCATTGGTAAGACACCAGAGCAGTTGAAACCAAAAGCAAGTTTTGCTATTGAAAATAATAATGCTAAGGCAGGAACTTTTGACGCCGTTATCACTAATATCTCAGCACCACTAGGTGTTAAAGAGGTTTTAGTCCCATCATGGAGTCTTGAAAATGGTCAAGACGACCTTATTTGGCATAAGGCAACCAAGCAAAATGATGGTAGCTATCGTGTAACCATTAAGGCAAGTGAGCATAAGGGCAATAAAGGGAATTACCGTGCTGATGCCTACATCGTGGACAACGCTAACAATCGTCATTATATTGCCGAAAAAGTAGTGTCTGTTGATTATGCTCGACCAAGTGGTGTCCTTACAATTGAAAACAACAATACTGCAGCAGGTACTTTTGATGCCGTTGTTCGTAATATTGTTGCACCTACAGGTTTGAAAGAGGTTCTTGTTCCATCATGGAGTTTGGCTGGTGGTCAGGATGACCTCATCTGGCATAAGGCCATTCGTCAAGCCGACGGTTCTTACCGAGTGACTATCAAATCAACAGATCATAAGAACTCAACTGGTAAATACCGTGCAGATGCTTACATCGTAGATGACTCTAATAAGCGTTTCTACCTTACTGAAAAAGTGGTAGAAGTTACGCAAACTCGTCCTAGTGCAAGTCTCTTTATTGAAAATAATAATGCCGATTTAGGTACTTTTGATGCTGTAATTCGTAATATTGTAGCACCAAATGGAATTAAAGAAGTTTTAGTCCCATCATGGAGCTTGGTTAATGGACAAGATGATCTGGTTTGGCATAAAGCTAGTCGCCAATCTGACGGTAGCTATCGTGTAACTATCAAGGCGTCAGATCATAAGAATTCTCTAGGTAACTACCGTGCTGATGTTTACATCGTAGATAATACCAACCAACGTCATTATGTCACTGAAACAATTGTAGACGTAAAACATAATAAGCCAGTCGGCACTATTTCAGTAGTTAATAACAATAAAGATACTGGTACTTTTGATGTCATTATCAGTGATGTTTATAGTCCTAAGGTGTTCGTACTGTTCAAGTACCTATTTGGTCTGAAAAAGACGGACAAGATGATATTCGTTGGTATGAAGCAACACGTCAAGCTAATGGCACTTATGCGGTAAATGTTCAAGCTACTAACCACAAAAATTCAACAGGCTTGTACAATATTCATTTGTACTACATTTTAAATGATGGGTCACAAGTTGGTGTAGGAGGGACAACGACAACTCTTGAATTCCGTAATGCTAAGACTAAAACGCAAACCTATATCACTAATGTTAACTCAGAAGCAGGTAGTTTTACAGTTGTAGTTGATCAAGCGCCACAAGGACGTCAGATTAAGAATATCCGTGTAGCTGTATGGTCAGAAAGCAACCAAGGAAACCTTTCTTGGTACAATACGGCACCTACTGGAACACATACTGAAATCAATGTATCGACTGTTAATCATAAGAATCTCATTGGTAACTATACGACTCATGTTTATGTAGACTATGTAGACAATACTGTAGACGGATTTAACCTTGGTGAGACAGCTCTTGCTCCACGTAATCGTCGTGTTGAGCCTCAGACGACTTATTATTCTCAACGTGATCCTCGTTGGGCTTCTAAGTGGTATGGTGTCAGCAATATGGACCAGTCAGGCTGTGTTCCAACATCACTTGCTATGACCTTTACAGATATCTTGGGAACTGTAATTGCACCAACGACAGTTGCGGATTATTTGTACTACAATACAAATTCATTCAATAAAACATCAGTTGCTGGTACAGACGCGGATGGTATTGTATTAGCAAGTAAAAATTGGGGTCTCAAGAGCAACATGCTTTCAAGCATTGCTAACATTGCTTCAGCTTTGATGTCAGGCCAACATGTTCTGGCAGCAGTAGGAGCAAGCCAATTTATCAATTATCCTTACACGCATGAAATCGTACTTCATGGCTATGATAATGGTAAAACTTATGTTCGTGATCCATTTAATGCCAATAACAATGGTTGGTATTCATTGGATTACATTCATGGTGTTCAGAGTCGAGATGCAATGGATACTAAGCTTGGTGCACCATTCTTCTCAATCTTTGCTTAATCTATTAATGAAAGGTCTTTGGAAGGTAACTTCTAAGGGCTTTTTTTGGTGTACATTCTTGATAGCCATATTTTGTATTTATATATTTTCAGAATATTATATATACATTTGTAATCTCTTTTTTATAGGTTTTTAGGTTCTTTATTTGGATAACGTTGATACTTTTTAGTATGGAAATTACTTATTTTTTTATCATTTTTTTATAGTTTTTTTAGATAATTATCACTTTTTGCTCTATTCGTAAGACATTTTCTATGGTAAAATGGGTGACGTATTAAAAAGTGTCAAAGGAAAGTTAAATGCGAACAAAAGATTTTATCTACTATGCCAGTGCAGCTGTTCTCATGGCGATGACCACTCAGGTAGCCAGTGCTGATGAGGTAGCTACTCAAATGCCTACGGTTACAGAAGGGAACCAGTATCAGCCTGCGACCGCAGCAGAAATTTTTGGTGGTGGAGCAGTCCTTACGCAAGAAACGCCATCAGCAAGACCAAGTTCAACTGTTGCGGCAACATCTACAGCCACGAGTGAAGTAGCAAACTCAAGTACTCCACAAGTTAGCCAAGCAAGCTCAACAACACCTGAATCATCTGAATCAAAAGGAGTTACCTCTGAATCTGTAGCTCCAACGAACGCAGTAACAAGTTCAGAAAATATGACTGTATCGGCTGCTTCTGAGGTTTCAAATGCTACTGTAGCTGAACCAGCTAAGTTGACTCATGCCTCAGTTTCGTCTTATGATACCGATGTTCTAAAACCTAAGGCTAGCTTCTCAATTGAGAACAACAACAAGGTCACTGGTACCTTTGATGCTGTGGTTCGAGATATTGTGGCACCCTTGGGTGTTAAAGAGGTTCTTGTTCCATCTTGGAGTCTAGCCAATGGTCAAGATGACTTGATTTGGCATAAGGCAACCAAGCAAATGGATGGCTCTTATCGTGTAACGATTAAGGCGGTTAATCACAAGGGGGGAGGCTGGCAATTACCGTGCAGACGCCTATGTTGTTGATCGAACAAATAAGAGACATTATATTTCTGAGAAAGTAGTATCGGTAACTTACTCTCGTCCAAGTGCAAGCCTAACGATTGAAAATAATAGTGCAGCTACAGGCACTTTTGACGCTGTGGTAAAAAATATCATTGCTCCTACAGGTGTGAGAGAAATCTTAGTTCCGTCATGGAGTCTCGTTGGTGGTCAAGATGATTTGATTTGGCATAAGGCGACGAAGCAAGCAGATGGTTCTTACCGAGCTACCATTAAGGCAAGTGACCACAAAAATTCAACTGGTAAATACCGTGCAGATGCCTATATCGTAGATAATTTCAACAAGCGTTTCTACTTGACTGAAAAAGTGGTGGAAGTTAGCCAATCTCGACCAAGCGCAAGCCTAACAATTGAAAATAATGATGCAACTACAGGTACTTTTGATGCTGTGGTTCGAAATATTGTTGCACCAAATGGCTTGAAGGAAATCTTGGTCCCATCATGGAGTCTTGTTAATGGTCAAGATGATTTGGTTTGGCATAAGGCAAGTAAGCAAGCTGACGGTAGCTATCGTGTGACGATTAAGGCTTCAGACCATAAACATTCAACTGGTAAATACAGAGCAGATGTTTATCTCGTCGATAAGGATGATAATCGTCAGTATTTGACTGAGACCGTGGTTGATGTCAATGAGACTAAGCCAAGTGGTAGTATTTCTATCTTAAATAACAATGGTGCTGGAAGTTTTGATGTAGTCATCAGTGATGTCTATAGTCCTAAGGGTGTGCGTACAGTTCAGGTTCCAATCTGGTCTGAGGTTGATGGCCAAGATGATATTCGCTGGTATGAAGCCACACGTCAAACAGATGGCAATTACAAGGTTACTGTCCAAGTGGCTGACCACAAAAACTCAACTGGTCTTTACAATGTTCATCTTTACTATGTCCAAAATGATGGCTCACAAATCGGTGTGGGAGGGATACAAACAAAAGTTACTTTGTCAGAACCTAAAGCCGACCTTGCCATCACTGGTCTCAACAATGCTACTGGTAGCTATGATCTTGTTATCTCAAATTTGGTTGCGCCACGAGGTTTCAAAGAAGTCTTAGTTCCAACCTGGTCTGAAAAGAACGGTCAAGATGATATCATCTGGTACAAGGCAACTAAGCAAGCTAATGGAGACTATAAGGTGACCGTTCGTTCAAGCAACCATAAGGGTGATAGTGGTCTGTATAATTCTCATGTCTATCTGGTTGACAATGATGGTAAATATATTGGCCTAGGTGGCAAACAAGTGACACTTGATATTACTAAGACTCAAGGAACCTTAACTATTGCTAACAATGATAAAAATCGTGGCACTTTTGATGTTCTTATCACTAATCTGACGAATCCAAGTGGTATTTCAGGTGTCCTTATCCCAGTCTGGTCTGAACAAAATGGTCAGGATGATCTTGTTTGGCATAATGCCACAAAACAGGAAGATGGTTCCTACAAGGTGACTATTTCAGCAAGCCAGCACAAGTGGAACTCAGGCAAGTACATCGTTCATGGCTATATTGTTGATGCTTCAGGTAAGAATATCGGCTTTGGGGCAACTTCAGCTGATGTGGTAGCCCCTAAGAAAGTCGGTTCGGCATCAAGAGGAAATTACGATGTTTTAAATAAGGTTGTCTATCTCGATGCTGGGCATGGTGGCTATGATCCAGGTGCTTCTTACTTTGGTATCTCTGAAAAGAGCTTGACTTTGGCTATCCAAAGCCGCGTGAAAGCTAAACTAGAAGCAGAAGGTTATCAAGTTGTGACCACACGCACAAGTGATACCTATGTCGACTTGACGGACCGTTCACGTGCAGCTAATGCTTCTGAATCTGATATCTTCGTAAGTATCCACATCAATGCTTCAGGAAGTTCTGCAGCACAGGGTATTGAGACTTATTATTACCAACCTTATGCAGAATATCCATCACGTATTAATGCGACCTATCATGCTAATCCGACTCGTTTGAGCATGAGTGATAACTTGGCCAATGCCATCCAGTCTAGCTTGATTAATGCGACTGGTGCTCAGAATCAAGGCGTGAAACGTCAAACCTTTGCGGTCTTGCGTGAAACGACAGCGCCAGCAGTCCTTCTGGAACTAGGTTTCTTGTCAAATCCTCAAGAAGCAGCTCGATTGAATACCTCTGCTTATCAGGAGACTTTAGCTAACGCAATTGTGGCAGGGATTAAGCGTTACTATTCTATTTATAATTAATAGATTGAGAGAATCTTATGGTTCTCTCTTTTTTAATTTTCAAAGAGAGAAAACGCTTGCATAAACGAAAGCTAAATGGTATATTAAAAAACATAAAAACGTTAACAAAAAGGAGTTTTTATGAAAAGAAATACTCAAGCTAATGATGGAAAAATCCTTCGTTATAGCCTTCGCAAGTACAAGTTAGGTTTGGCTTCTGTAACCATTGGAGCTATTTTTTTGAGCTTTGCTGCAGTTCAAGGAGTAAAAGCAGATGAAGCAGTATCAACGCCCGACTCTAGCACACAGGTAGAACCAGCTGAATCTAGTCTTACGACCAGTGGTCTAGTAACTGAAACGCCAGCAGCTCCTGTAACAGCTGAGAATAATTCAGTTTTCAAGGTAAATGAGCCAGTTTCTCTTCCAGAAGAAAATACTAGCCCTACTGAGACTACCAAGCTAACTGAAACTAGCGAAAACACGCCAAAAACAGTAAGTACTAATAATAGTCAAGCTCTTACGAATGCGTCTGAGGATCCTATTGCTGAGGGGACTATTCGCTTGCATTTCCAAGAGTTGCCAAGTCAAGACAAGTCGTCTCTTGGTCTTTGGACTTGGGATGATGTTGAGACACCATCATCTCAGAAAGGTGCCTGGCCGACAGGGGCCACCTCATTTGCAGAAGCCAAACAGGATGATTATGGTGTCTATTTAGATGTGAAGTTATCTTCAACACCTAAAAAACTTAGCTTCTTGATTAATAATGCCGCTGGAACGAACCTTTCAGGGGATAAAGCAGTCGAAATTCTTAGCCCTCAAATGAATGAGGCCTGGATTGACAAAGATTTCCAAGTTTACAGCTATCAACCTATCCCTCAAGACCACGTTCGTATCAATTATTTCCGTACGGATGGCGACTATAGCAATAAGTCTGTCTGGTATTGGGGTGATGTTAAGGACGCTCCAAGCAATTGGCCTGATGGTGTCAATTTCCAACCGAATGGTAAGTATGGTGCCTACTTAGATATTCCACTAACACAAGCGGCAAAATCGATAGGATTTTTACTCTTAGATGAGAGCAAAACTGGAGATGATGTGAAAATTCAACCAAATGATTATAAATTTAGTGACTTGAAAAAATCTCGTCAGCTTTTCGTACGAGATACTGATCCGACAGTCTACACCAACCCTTACTTTGTCAAGGATGTGCGTTTGACTGGGGCTCAGCAGCTTAGTCCAAGCAAAATCGAACTTAGCTTCACCAACTTAGACGAGGTCTCTTCTGAGGATATTCTCAAAGACCTTAAGGTGACGGATAAGGATGGTAACAGTGTCACTCTTAAACAGCTTGACTTGGATGCTAAACTCAAAAAGCTACATTAACAGGTGATTTTGCTGCAGAAAATCTGCCTTACAAGGTCACTTTGGGCAGTGATAGTTTTAAAACGTCTGAGAGCTGGCAATTAAAGGATGCCCTCTACAGTTATGATGGCGAGTTGGGTGCTCGACTAGAAGAGAATGGTACTAAGGCACATGTGACACTTTGGTCACCAAGTGCTGATCAAGTAGACATCATTGTCTATGATAAGAATAATCAAGACAAGGTGCTGGCTGAACATGCTCTAAGCAAAGGCCCTCGAGGTACTTGGCAAGCTGACCTACTTGCGACTGATTTTGGCCTTGAAAACTTAACAGGCTATTACTATCAATACCGCATTAAACGTGGAGATCAGTCGGTAATAGTACTTGATCCTTATGCGAAATCTCTGGCTGCTTGGAATAGTGACGATGCTAGCAAGGGTCCTGAACACAAGATTGCCAAGGCTGCCTTTGTAGATCCTGCTAATTATGGACCAAAAGACCTTGACTACGCTAAGATTCCTAACTTTAAGTCTCGTGAAGATGCCATCATTTATGAGGCCCATGTCCGAGATTTCACCTCTGACAAGGCTATCTCAGCTGAATTGAAGCACCAGTTTGGTACTTTTGCAGCCTTTGCGGAGCGTTTGGATTATCTTAAAGACCTTGGGGTTACCCATATCCAGCTTTTGCCAGTATTGAGCTACTATTTTGTTAATGAATTGCAAAATGGCAAGCGTTTGGATGCTTATGCATCAAGCGATAGTAACTACAACTGGGGCTATGATCCACAAAACTATTTCTCTTTGACGGGTATGTATTCTGAAAAACCTAGTGATCCGGCTAAACGTATCGAAGAATTCAAGAATTTAGTTGCAGCTATTCATGCCCACGGTATGGGCGTTATCTTGGATGTGGTCTATAATCATACAGCTAAGACAGCTATTTTTGAAGACCTTGAGCCAAATTACTATCACTTTATGGATGCTGATGGCACTCCTCGTTCGAGTTTTGGAGGCGGTCGTCTAGGTACGACTCACTATATGAGCCGTCGTGTCTTGGTGGATTCCATTGCTTATTTGACTAAGGAATACAAAGTGGATGGTTTCCGCTTTGATATGATGGGTGACCATGATGCTGAAAGTATCGAGCAAGCATACAATACTGCACGCGCCCTTAATCCAAATCTCATTATGCTTGGTGAGGGTTGGGTGACTTATGCTGGTGATGAAAATAGCCCTGTTCAGCCTGCCGATCAGTCTTGGATGAAAGACACAGATACCGTAGCTGTATTTTCAGATGATATTCGAAATACCCTCAAATCAGGTTATCCAAACGAGGGAACACCGGCCTTCATCACAGGTGGAAAACGTGATATTAATAAGGTTTTTGATAATATCAAGGCACAGCCAACTAACTTTGAGGCTGATTCACCAGGAGATGTTATTCAGTATATTGCTGCTCATGATAATTTGACCCTTTTTGATATCATCGCCCAATCAATCAAGAAGGATCCAAGCAAGCCTGAGAATAATGCTGAAATTCATCGTCGTTTGCGTCTAGGAAACCTCATGGTCTTGACTGCTCAGGGAACACCATTTATTCACTCTGGTCAGGAATACGGCCGCACCAAACAGTTCCGTGATCCTGCCTACCGTTATCCTGTATCTGAGGACAAGGTGCCGAACAAGTCGCACCTCTTAGTTGATGAAAAGGGCAATCCATTTGATTATCCTTACTTCATCCATGATTCTTATGATTCAAGTGATGCGGTTAACCATTTTGACTGGACTAAGGCGACTGATAGCCAGGCCTTCCCAGAAAATACGAAAACGCGTGCCTTTACCAAAGGGTTAATTGCCTTACGTAAGTCGACGGATGCCTTCAATTTCAAATCAAAAGCAGATGTGGATGCCCGTGTGACACTATTGACGGTTCCAGGTCAGGACAATGTTGCTCAAGAGGATTTGGTATTAGGATACCAAACAATTGCTTCCAATGGAGACCGTTACCTTGTCTATGTCAATGCTGATAGCCAGGCTCGTCAGTTTGATTTGAGCAAGCTTACAAATGGTCTATCCTATATGGTTTTAGCAGATGGCAATCAAGTTAATCTATCTGGAATTAGTGAGTTATCAGGTGTTGCAATCAACAATCACATCTTGACTTTGGATCCATTAACAGCGACTATTATTCGTTTAACCAATGCTCAGACACCATCTGAAGAAGTAGCTAAGCCTTCTGAGAAGACTGCGTCATTTGGTGGCAAAGATACTGAGGTAACTAAAACAAGAGTCCAGACCTCAAGTCAAGAGGACCTTGTCGGAGATGCTGAGCTTGTTAACCATGGCAATGGTCAGGCTAAGACTGAAGCTAGTCGTCAAACTGATAAGCAACTGCCATCCACTGGTGAAAAGACAAATCGTGGACTCTTTGTAACAGGTCTCTTAAGTATTCTTAGCCTAGGATTCCTTCGAAAACGTCGGACAAAATAATAAGTAACAACAGGTTATTTCCTGTTGTTTTTCTTTTATTTAGAATCATTCTTATCTGCTCTTTAGAATAGTTCTTAAATAGCCTAAAATCGTTGACAGTGCTGGTTTCTTCTGTTAGTTTAGAATATGTTCTCTTACATATGAGAGACCATTATTGACTTATCATCGTTCGTTTTTCATATCGAAATAACAAACGATTCACATATATAACGACAAATGTCGAACACTATCTTGAAAATAGGAGACATTCATGAAAAAACTTAACAAACTTGGTGTTGTTCTTTTGGCATCAGGACTTCTATTGACGGCTTGTGCCAAATCTGGTAATTCAAGTAATTCTAGTTCAACTAGCTCAAAACTCACAGCCAGTGAGCAAAAACAATTGAAGCAGGCTACAAGTGATTACAAGACTTTCGTTGAAGGCGAAATCGATCAGCTTTTGAAAGATACTGAAGGATTCAGTGAAACCCTCAAGTCAGGAAATCTTGAAGAAGCCAAGAAACAATACCCATTGGTTCGTATGGCTTACGAACGTTCAGAACCAATTGCCGAAAGCTTTGGTGAGTCTGATGTAAAAATTGACTACCGTTTGGTTGATTATATGGACGAAAATAAATCAGAAGATGGCTGGTCAGGTTTCCACCGTATTGAACGTATCATGTGGCAAGACAACACGACCGATGGTACAGCTGCCTATGCAGATCAATTGGTCAACGATATTAAGGAGCTCAAGGCTAAAATTGCAACTGTTAAAGTCACTCCAGATATCATGTTGACTGGAGCAGTAGACCTTCTTAATGAAGTTGCTACTCAAAGATTACAGGTGAAGAAGAAGTCTTCTCGCACACTGATCTTTACGACTTCCGTGCCAATATTGAAGGGGCAGAGAAAATCTTCGAACTCTTTAAGCCATTGATCCAAAAGAAAGATGCTAAGCTTGTTAAGACATTAGAAACAGAATTCAAGAATGTCAATGGTCTTTTGGACAAACACATGACTGATGAGAAAAACTATAAGTCTTATACAGATTTGAGTGAGGCAGATACTAAGGAATTGGCCGAAGCTGTAACTAAACTTGGTGAACCATTATCACAAATGGGTGTTATCCTAGATGGGAAATAAGAAAAATGACTGACGAAAAATTTTTAGATCAAAAAATGGACCGTCGTGAATTTCTTAAAAAAGCAGGTATTGGAGGGGCTGGGCTTGCGCTTGGTCTTTCTGGTGCATCTGCTTTTTTCGCTAATCAGGATAGTTCAACAAAAAAAGCCCTTGATGGGGATGAAGATATTAGCTTCTTTGGTAAGCACCAGGCTGGGATTACGACTCCCATGCAGAAGGCTTGCTACTTGGTAGTGCTAGATCTTCATACAACTGATAAAAAAGAAGTGATTCAGCTTTTTAAAGACTGGACAGATTATAGTAGTAAATTGGTCGAAGGAGAGCTAGTCAAAAAAGATGGTTCCAATGCCCTCTTACCTCCAACAGATACAGGTGAAACAGTGGGACTCAACCCCTATCGCTTGAGCCTGACTTTTGGTGTTTCAGCTGATTTTCTAAAAAAACTTGGTTTGGAATCCAAGCGGCCTAAGCTCTTCCGTGATTTACCTCCATTTCCAAAGGAGCAGTTACAGGACAAGTATACGGGTGGAGATATTGTTATTCAAGCCTGTGCAGATGATGAACAGGTAGCCTTTCATGCTGTTCGAAATCTGATTCGCAAAGGTCGAAATAAAATAACCATGAAGTGGAGCAAATCTGGTTTTGCAGCTATCGGAGACCGTAAGGAAACGCCTCGAAATCTCTTTGGTTTCAAGGACGGTACTGCCAATGTTACGACGGAAAAGGAATTCGACAAGGTTGTCTGGACGGATAGTAAAGATTGGATGAAGGGTGGTTCTTATATGGCTCTTCGTCTAGTACAGATGCACTTGGAGACTTGGGATCGTACCAATTTGCAGGAGCAGGAAAACACCTTTGGTCGCTATAAGGAATCAGGAGCACCCTTTGGTAAGAAAGATGAGTTTGACGAAGTAGATCTGTCAAAACTACCAGTCGATTCGCATGTGCGTTTGGCTAAAGAAGTAGACCTTCCTATCTTACGTCGTTCCTATTCTTATTCTGATGGCATTGATGAGAGAACTGGTCAGTTTGATGCAGGCTTGATATTCATTGCCTTCCAGAAGGATCCCGACCGTTTTGTCAAAATACAGACCAATCTTGGAGCTGTAGACAAGATGAATGAGTATATCACTCATATCGGAAGTGGGCTATTTGCTTGCTTTGCTGGCGTGGAGAAAGGAGGCTACCTTGGTCAAGCACTCTTTGAATAAACTCCTCGTTTTACTTGGACTTCTAGCTCTATTTTTGACCTATCCAGTTGCTGCTGAATCCTATAGCGATCTCTATATCAAAATCACAGATGCAACAACAGCTGTTCAAAACAAGGATCAAGCAAAAGCTAAGGAATTAGTCGGTGAGATTAAGACTGATTTCGAAACAAAAGAAAATCACGATTCCAAGGCTGGTAAAAAAGTCAGCAAGGCTCTTGATATTAAAGGTGACGTGACAGAAGAGGACCTAACCTCTATCTCGTCAGCCCTTCTTAAATTTGAGAAAGAGCAAAATCCTGTTGACTTGGATGCCGAAAAGGAAAAACTTGAGACCCGTCTCAATCCTTATTTCAAGAACTTACAGGATGCCATTACGGCTAAAGATTTGGCTGCAACACGAAAAACTTACGGCGAATTGAATAATGCTTGGACAAGAAATGAAGCTGTTGTCCGTGATCATAGCACTGCCTACTACGGCAAGATTGAGACAGCTATTTCACTTTTGCGCAGCAGCATTGAGACGGAGCCAACTGATTTCACCAGCATCCAGTCATCTTATGATGATCTCAAGGGTGGGATTGATGACTTTATCAAGGGAGTTCCTCTTGATAGTACGAGTTCAAGTTTAACCCTTAAAGATGGTATTAAGCTCTTGGAAAAAGCTCTAGGTCAATTCCAAGCAGGTGATGAAAAAACAGCTGCGGCAACTATGAAGAAGTTCATCACTATCTGGCCAACCATTGAAGGTGATGTAAGCACGACTAACCCTAGCCTCTATACGCGCGTGGAAAGTGAAACACCGGTTATCATGGTTAAGGGGAAAGAAAAAGCTTATCAGGACAAACTGCAAGCCTTAATTACAGACCTTTCTGCTATCGATACCAGGGCTTCTTATAATGCCTTTGATGCCATGTTGATTCTCCTGCGTGAAGGGGTTGAAGCCCTCCTCATCGTTATGGCCCTTGTGACAACTCTTAAGGCAGCCAAGATGCGTAAGGGACTCAAATGGGTTTATGGCGGAGCCATTGCAGGGGTTCTTGCCAGCGCACTTATTGCTGTTATCTTACAAGTTGTCTTTCCGGCTGTGACCTCAGGGGCTAACCGTGAAATTATTGAAGGTGGCGTTGGTATCTTTGCAGTTGCGATGATGATTCTGATTGGTATTTGGCTTCATAGCAAGTCTCCAGTCAAACAGTGGAATGACTTTATGGACCGTCAGATGAAGACAGTGACGGCTACTGGAAGTTTTGTATCTATGTTTGCCCTTAGTTTCTTGGCTGTCTTCCGTGAAGGTGCCGAGACCATTCTTTTCTATGTTGGTATTATCCCACGTATCACGACAGCTAATTTCTTGATTGGTATTGCTTTAGCCATTGCAGTTCTTGTTATTATTGCCGTTGCTATGACTAAAGCTAGTCACTATATTAAACCACATCGTATCTTCTTTATTTTGACCTGGTTGATTTATGCCTTGGCCTTCAAGATGCTCGGTGTCAGCATTCATGCCCTTCAGTTGACTAATATGATGTCCAATCATTTGATTAGTGGTTTCCCAACCATTGATTGGGCTGGTATCTATCCTAGCTGGGAAGTCCTAATTCCACAACTTATCTTTATTGTTATTATTGCCTTTGTAACGGTGAAGCAGCATGGCAAGAAGTAAGGATGAGATGACCATTGTTGAGCATCTGGTGGAATTTCGGAGACGTTTTATTGCAGTAGTGATTTGCTTTTTCCTAGTTTTTTGTATCACCTTGTTGTTTGCTGGGGAGCTCTATGCTTATTTGACTAGAGGATTTGATAAGCCCTTATTGGTTCTTGGTCCTAACGATATTCTCTGGATTTACATTAACTTAGCCAGTCTCATGGCTGTTACGGTCACTTTGCCCTTTACCACCTACCAGATTTGGCAGTTTGTAAAACCTGGTTTGAGGGATAATGAAGCGCGTGCCATCTTTGCCTATATTCCAGCAACTTTTGTCTGTTTTGTATTGGGTTTGGCCTTTGGTTATTATTTTGTGAGTCCAGCTATCTTAGAAGTGCTTTTAAAGCTAGGTGAAGGACTCTTTGATACACAAATTACAGCACAAAACTACCTTAGTTTTTTACTGCATACGACAGTGCCTTTGGCTGTTCTCTTTGAACTTCCCGTAGTTGTGAGTTTTTTGACATCTATCGGCATAATAACACCAGTTTTTCTGACACGCTATAGACGCTATGCTTACTTTGTTCTCTTGGTTTTGGCAGTTGTTTTGACACCAGCCGACTTTATTAGTGACTTGGCTATGACTGCTCCCTTAATCTTGCTCTATGAAGTTAGCGTAACTCTTAGTAAGCTGATTTATAAACGTAAACAAAGAAAATATAAAGATAAATAGAAAGGAGATCTCATGGGAATTCTACGTGATATCGGAGCTCCAGGACTTATCATTATTGTCCTAGGAGCCCTCCTCATCTTTGGTCCTAAACGCTTGCCAGAACTCGGTCAATCTATCGGTAAAATGCTAGCCGAGTTTAAAGCAGCCGTAAATAAGACCGATAATGATAAAAAAGACGAAGAAGACAAGACTAAAGACTAAGATCTCTATCTAAAGGTTACCTTCAAGTTTCTTGACAATTCTAAGCTTTTATGACATAATACACTTGTATTGAATAGTAAGTCTATATCATAGGCAAGAAAAGACCCCAAGCTAACTTCCACATAAGCTCGGGGTCTTTTTTAGCACTATCTATCCTTGTTTAACCACTTGTCGATCAGACGAAGGATAACACCGACCACAATAGGTCCGATGATAGTTTTGAATAGTAAATCCATCATAGGCAAACTCACCTCCCTTCGTAGGCGGTGTCGAGGTGCCAAAGGATATTATATCATAGATTGAAAGAGATATGTTTAGTGAGTGATAGGAAGTATTAGTTAGAATGTAGGTTAATCATGCCAAACAAAAAATCAGCCTTTTGAGCTGATTTTTTTATCTTACAAACTGATACGTTTTTCTGTTTCAGCGTCGAAGAAGTGACCTTTAGCAACGTTGAAAGTAAGGTTAACTTTTTCACCTGGATTATGGAAGTCACGCGCATCAACACGGGCAGCAAACTCAGTTTCTCCAAGTTTTAGGTAAAGCATTGTTTCTGCACCAAGAAGCTCTGAAACGACGACTTCAGCATCTACATTGGCATCTGGATAAACTTCTTGAACAATTGGACGGCTTGAAACATCCTCAGGACGGATACCAAAGATAACTTCCTTGCCTTGGTAACCTGTTTCTTTCAAGATTTTAGCTTGACCCTCTGAGATTGCAATATCCAAACCTTCAGAGTTAGTGATACGGTTACCATCAACCTTAACATTGAAGAAGTTCATAGCAGGACTTCCGATGAATCCAGCAACAAATTTATTGGCTGGCTCATTATAAAGTTCTTGAGGGGTACCAATTTGTTCGATACGACCGATAGTGCCAGAACCATCAGGGTTTTTAGTAGAACTCATGATAACGATACGGTCAGCAAGAGTCATAGCTTCTGTTTGGTCGTGGGTAACGTAGATAGTAGTTGCACCAATATTACGAGTAATTTTAGCAATTTCAGCACGCATGGTCACACGAAGCTTAGCATCCAAGTTTGAGAGAGGTTCATCCATAAGGAAGACTTTAGCATCACGAACGATAGCACGTCCCATAGCTACACGTTGACGTTGACCACCAGATAGGTCTGCAGGCTTACGATCTAAGAACTCAGTCAAACCAAGGCTAGCAGCAGCTTCACGCACACGTTTGTCGATATCGTCTTTTTTATATTTACGAAGTTTAAGACCAAAGGCCATATTTTCATAAACAGTCATGTGAGGGTAAAGTGCATAGTTTTGGAATACCATGGCAATGTCACGATCTTTTGGTGATTTGTCATTAACCACTTCACCATCGATATAGAGTTTACCTTCTGTGATTTCTTCGAGACCAGCAACCATACGGAGAGTTGTTGATTTACCACATCCTGAAGGACCTACGAAAACGATGAATTCCTTGTCTTTGATATCGATACTGAAATCTTCGACAGAGTAGTGAGTTGCATTTGGGTATTTTTTGTAAATTTTATCCAGTTTAAGAGTTGTCATATCATTTATCCTTTATTATTTAACTGATCCGCCGGTTACACCTTCAACATAGTATTTCTGCATGAAGATAAAGAGAAGGGTGATTGGGATGGCGATGATAATAGCACCTGCGGTAAATGGAAGGAACCATTCATTGATAGCGTCTTGGTTAAGCATTTGATAGAGTCCAAGGGCAACCGTATATTTATCTTTAACGTCACCGAGGATAACAGATGCAAAGATGAAGTCTACCCAAGGTCCCATGAAGGCCATGAGGGCAGTGTAGACGATGATTGGTTTAGAAAGTGGCAAGGTAATCTTAGTGAAGATTTGAAGACGAGTTGCCCCATCAATCATTGCTGATTCATCCAAAGAGTAAGGAATGGTATCAAAGAAACCTTTCGCAATGTAGAAACCAAGAGCTGCCCCAGCAGAATATACCAAACCAAAGATGTCAAGGTTTGTGTCAAATTGAGGGCCTTCAAAATGTAGTAGACCGCAATCATTGACATGAATCCAGGGAACATGTTAAGTACAAGTGCCAATTTCAAGAAGCCATTTCTGTGCTTGAATTTAATACGGCTAAGTGAGTAGGCCATCCCTACGGTAATCAAAGTTGAGAGGATACATGTACATGTGGCAACGATGAAGGTATTGATGAACCATTTTCCAAATGGATAAGCATCGCTGGTAAACAGTTTAATGTAGTTATTAAACGTATAAGTCTTAGGGAAGAAGTAAGGCACCGCATTAGCTCCTTCACCACGGAAACTTGTAAGGAAGATCCAAATAATAGGGATCAACCAGATGACAGCTAGAACTGTCAATAGAATATAAGTACCAGTTAGGTAAAGATTTTTCTTACGTTTCATTATTTAGCAGCCCCTTCCTTGAATGAAGATGATCTTGTGTAGGCCAAGAGACTGAATGTTGCAGAGATGGCGAAAATCAAGATACCGATAACAGATGCCAAGTTGTAGTCTTTAGCGCTAACAGTCAGTTTGTAGAGCCAAGTTACCAAGAGGTCAGTTGAACCCGCTTGATAGTATTCAGAGTTAGTAGGTCCACCACCAGTAAGGAAGTAGATAACGTTGAAGTTATTGATATTACCGATGAATTGTTGAATCAACGATGGTGCCATGATCAAGAGAATTTGTGGGAAAGTGATGCTCTTGAAGATTTGGAATTTGCTTGCTCCATCAATTTCAGCAGCTTCAATCTGCTCAGTTGGCAAGTTCATGATGATACCAGTTGCAACCAACATTGTGAACGGAATACCAATCCACATATTAACAAAGATAATAGAGAACTTAGCCCAGAGAGGGTCAGTCAAGAATGGAATTGGTCCATTAGTGAGATGCAAGGTTTGAAGCAAACCATTCAAAGGCCCATGGTCGTTAAGGAAGTTACGCATCAAAAGAAGGGATACGAACTGAGGGACGGCGATAGTGATAACAAAGAGTGTACGCCAAACTTTCTTGAATTTAAGTCCTTTAGTGTTGAGCAGGAGAGCAAGGACAATACCGAAGAAGAAAGTTGTTGCTGTTGCAGCAACTGCCCAAATCAAGGTCCATGTCAAAAGTGGGAAGAAAGTACCAGCCATACGACCTTGTAAACCTCACCAAAACTTGAGAAACCAACCCAGTCAAAGAGTGATTTAGGTGCTGGGTGATTGTGGTCAAAGTTAGTAAAGGCCAAACAGATCATGTAGATCAAAGGCAAGATTGTGAAGAGCAAAACTCCAATCAATGGTATAGTCATAAGTCCCATGTGGAAACGACCATCGGCCAAGGTCTTGAAGTCTTCGACAAAGTTAGGAACTTTACGTCCAGATTGTTTGAGAGCCATGAGATGACGAGCACTCTTAAGGTTACACCAGTAAATATAAGCGAAGACTGCACAGAAGATTAGTGAAGCAAGTCCAAAAATCAACAAGAGCATAGAGTTATCTCCAGCGACCTGAACAGTAAGCTTAACCCCATTAACTTCTTTAACGGCCTCACCTTGTTCTTGAGTCCCTAAGGTAATCATACCTTTAAGTGCAGGGATGATTTGGATAACGAAGGCTACTAAGAAGGCAATCTCAGCAAGGAGGAAGAGCAAGCCCTTGGTGAACTGTTTGTTGACCAAGTTTGCCAATCCCATTACCAGAAAGGATAATTTGACATCCCATGTACCTTCTTTGAAGACCTGGCGCATAGGAGTTGTGTCGTAGATTGTTTGTGACATAGATATCTCCTCAGATAAATGTTTAATTAGTGATAGATAAAGAGGCTAGGAACCTGACCTGCCTCTTTACCTTCTCATAGTTAGGATTCTTATTTAGCTGCTGCCAAATCTTTATCAAATTGTTGTAATTTAGTAAGGAATTGGTCTTCCTTGATTTACCATTATATGCATCACTCATAAGAGCAGCGCTTTCAGTCCAGAAGACTGACATTTGACTAAGTTTAGGCATAACAGTTGTGTACTGATCAGATGAACCCATAGTAATTACAGCTTGTGCAAGTGCATCCTTTTGAACAGCTTCAGAAGCTTGAACTTCTTTGTTAGCTGGGATGATGTGACGGTCTTCATTAGTGAATTGGTTATTTTGACTGTCTTTGCTTGTCAAAGCTTGTGCCAATTGGTAAGAAGCAGCGATACGTTCTGCGTTACCTTTAGATGGTGTTTGGTTAACTGCGTAAAGTTTAACACCCATGAAGGCTTTTTGTTGAACGTCTTGACCACCGATATTAACTGTTGGGTAAACAGCAACACCAAGATTGTCTTTACCAACAGCTTTAGCAGCTGCAGCGTAGTCCCATGGTCCTGATTGGAAAGCATCAACAGAACCATCTTCGAATTTAGCCATCATGTTAGCTGAATCGACATTGACAAATCCTTTATTGTCTTTTTGAGCTGCGATGAATTTAAGAACATTCACACCAGCCTCGTTACCCCAGTTAGTACCTTTCACATCTTCACCGTTAGGACCAAAGAGTGTGTCACCAACAGAAAGGAAGAGAGGAGCAGTTACATAAGCATTAACTTCTTTCAAGTTGCTACCAAATTTAGCTTTAGAAGTGATTGTTTCATATGATTTCACATCTTCTTCATTAAGTTTAGATTTGTTGTAGTATGTAACTTGAGTTTCGATACCGTATGGGAAGGCGTAAGTTTTACCTTTGTATTGAGCACCTACAGCAGCTTGTTCAGTATCTTGCTCAGCAATTTCTTTTGAGTATTGCTCTGGGATTTCTTGGATAGCTCCAGCGTCTACCAATTTACCGAGTTGGTCATGTGGAAGTGAGAAGACATCTGCAGCAGTAGAAGCATCCTTAGTCAAGTTTTCTTGAGCATTTGGATCTTCCATTTCAACCATATCAACTTTGTAACCAGATTTCTTTTCAAACTGTGCTACTGTATCTGAGTAAGATTTCTTAGCACCAGTTGGTACCCAAAGTTTCAAAGTCTTGCTATCTGAACTTGAGCTCTTGCTTGAGTTTGACCCACAAGCCACCAAGAGCGACCCAGCCACGAGAAGTCCAGCACTACCAAGTAATACCTTTTGCCATTTTTTCATTTCTATTTCCTCCAGAAATTTAGTTTACGATAAACATTATGCAACCGTTTCCACAATCTGTCAAGTATTTTATAAAAAAGTTTTTAACTTTGTGCAAACGATTGCAAAACTAAATTGTTTCGGTTATAATTGTTCTTGTATTTTACGACTATAAATATTTATGAGAATGAGAGGAAAATAATGGCTACAATTAAGGATGTTGCCCAAAAAGCAGGAGTAAGTCCTTCAACGGTTAGTAGGACCTTAAAAGATAATCCAGCCATTTCTGAAGAAACAAAAAACAAGGTGCGGGCGGCTATGGATGAATTAGGTTATGTCCCCAATCTTGCAGCTCAGATGTTGGCAACTGGCTTAACTCATAGTTTAGGTGTGATTCTTCCTCCTTTGGCGAATAGAGAAAATATCAGTCAACCCTTCTATATGGAAATTCTAACGGCTATCAATGAAGAAGCAAGTCGCAATTCTCAGGTCGTCAGTATTGCCACAGGTGCTAGTTTGGATGAATTGGTTAAACAAGTCGAACTCATGCATCGCCAAAAACGAGCTGATGGTTTCATTATTCTCTACTCTGAGAAGAATGATCCTGTTAAATCCTATCTCCTAAAAGAAAAAGTTCCTTTTGTCGTCATTGGAGCTGCAGGTGATACAAAAGATAAGGTTACCTACATCGATAATGACAATAAGGCCTTAGGTAAGGAAGCAGTGACTTATTTATCATCTCATGGTCATAAAAAAATAGGTTTTATTACGGATGACCTTTTTGGTCAAGTAGGACAGGAACGTTATCGAGGTTATAAAGAAGCAGCAGATGAACTAGAATTAGAAATCTTACCTGAACTTGTATTTTCATCTAAAACAATCGATAAGCTAAAGAAGGAATTAGATAGATTTTCTCCGACAGCTTTGATTGTCAAGGATGACCTTATCGCCCTTCGTCTCATTCAATGGCTAAACAATCAAGGAATTAGAGTACCTGAAGATTATGCTATCATTTCCTTCAATAATTCTACTTTTGCAGAAATCATGCATCCGTTCTTGACCACTTTTGATATTAATATCCAAGAACTTGCTAAAGAAAGTGTACAAAGTCTTAATGGACTCCTTAAGTCAACTAAGAACAAGTCACAGAAAGTCATCATTCCATTTAAACTTATAGAAAGAGAAAGCGTCTTAACGCATTCATAATATCTTAAGGAGAATCTAAGTAGTTGGTTAGTAAATTAGCCGGCTACTTTTTTATTTTATGTAAGATGACTATTTTCCGGAATTCACTAGAAGCCTCGGCTTAAAAACACTCTCTCAAATTGTAAGCGTTTGTTTTGCGAACAATTATTCAAGAAAAAATAAAAAAATTTCTATTTTTTTGCTAAAAATTCTTGACTAATGCAAACGTTTGCATTATAATCATAAGTGTAAAAAATAATTTGAGGTAAACTTTATGAACAAACGAGCAAGCGGTGTATTGATGCACATCACATCACTTCCAGGTGACTACGGGATCGGATCTTTCGGTCAAGCAGCCTATGACTTTGTTGATTTCTTGAAAGAAACAAAACAAACTTACTGGCAGATCTTGCCACTTACTACAACAAGTTATGGGGACTCACCTTATCAATCATTCTCTGCGGTAGCGGGGAATACACACTTCATCGATTTGGATTTCCTTATTCGTGACAAGTTTCTAACTAAAGCTGATGTTAAAGGCGCTGACTTTGGATCAGATCCAGAGTTTATCGACTATGCTAAAGTTTATGAAGCACGTCGCCCAATCCTTGAAAGCAGTAAAAGCTATCTTGGCAGATAAAAAAGAAGCTAAAAAATTCGAAGCTTTTAAAACTAAAAATGCTAACTGGTTAGCAGATTATGCTGATTTCATGGCTATCAAAGAACACTTTGATAACAAAGCGCTTCAAGATTGGGATGACAAAAAAGCAGTTAAACGCGATGAGGCAACTCTTGAAAAACTTCGCAAAGAACTTGCTGATGTCATCACTTACCACCAAGTAGTGCAATACCTCTTCTTTAGCCAATGGGCAGAACTTAAAGCTTATGCTAACAAAAATGGTATTCAAATCATTGGTGACATGCCAATCTACATCTCAGCTGATAGTGTTGAAGTTTGGACTCAACCACACCTCTTCAAACTAGATGCCGAATGTAAACCACGTTACATTGCCGGAGTTCCACCAGATAACTTCTCAGCTACTGGTCAACTTTGGGGTAACCCAATCTACGCTTGGGATAAACACAAAGCTGAAAATTATGCTTGGTGGGTATTCCGTATTCAAGAATCATTCAAACTTTATGATTACTTGCGTATTGACCACTTCAAAGGTTTCTCTGACTTCTGGGAAATTCCTGGTGGAGATGAAACTGCTGAAAATGGTGAGTGGGTTCCAGGACCTGGTTATGACCTCTTCAAAGTGGTCAAAGAAGAATTGGGTGATCTTAAAATCATTGCCGAAGACCTTGGTAACATTGATGATAAGACACGTAAACTTCTTGCAGACTGTGGTTACCCTGGAATGAAGATTGTTCAATTTGGTTTCTACGATACTACTGGAAACAGTATTGACATTCCACATGTATACACACAACATTCAGTTGCTTACACAGGTACACACGATAATGAAGTAATCAACGGTTGGTACGACAACTTGACGCAAGAGCAACGCGATTACACTGATGCTTACATCAACCGTCGTCAAGGTGAACCAATCACACGTGCTCTTCTTCGCACTCTCTTTGCTACAGTAAGCAACACAGCTATTGCGACTATGCAGGATATCCTTGATAAACCTGAAAACAGTCGTACAAACTTCCCTAACACAGTTGGTGAAAACTGGAAATGGCGTATGCTTCCAGGTGAAATCACTGTAGATAAGAAAGAATTTTTGACAGATATTACAGAAAGATATAATCGAGGTAATAAATAAAATGGCTACATTTACACAATATGTTGAAGCAAAAAACAAAAATCTTAAAGACCTTTCAAACGAAGAAATCTACTATCTTTTGTTGGAATTCGTAAAAGAAGCAGCTGCTCCAAAACCTAAAAACGATAGCAAACGTAAAGTTTACTACATCTCAGCTGAGTTCTTGATTGGTAAACTTTTGTCTAACAACTTGATCAACCTTGGCATCTACAAAGATGTTAAAGCTGAATTGGCTGCTGCTGGTAAATCAATCAGCGAAGTTGAAGACGTTGAACCAGAACCATCTCTTGGTAACGGTGGTTTGGGTCGTTTGGCTTCATGTTTCATCGACTCTATGGCAACACTTGGCATCAACGGTGAAGGTGTTGGGCTTAACTACCACTGTGGTCTTTTCAAACAAGTCTTCAAAGATAACAAACAAGATGCAGAACCAAACTACTGGATTGAAGATCAATCATGGTTGGTACCAACTGATATCTCTTATGATGTTCCATTCAAAAACTTCACATTGAAATCACGTTTGGACCGCTTGGATATCTTGGGTTACAAGAAAGAAACTAAGAACTACCTTAACCTCTTCGATATCAACGGTTTGGATTACGATTTGATTGAAAAAGGAATCACTTTTGATCAAGACGAAATCCAAAAGAACTTGACACTTTTCCTTTACCCAGACGACTCAACTCGTAAAGGTGAGCTCTTGCGTATTTACCAACAATACTTCATGGTATCAAACGCTGCTCAACTTTTGATTGACGAAGCTATCGAACGTGGTTCTAACCTTCACGACCTTCCAGATTACGCTTATGTACAAATCAACGATACTCACCCATCAATGGTAATTCCAGAATTGATCCGTCTTTTGACAGAAAAACATGGATTTGAATTTGATGAAGCAGTAGCTATCGTAAGCAAAATGGTTGGTTACACAAACCACACTATCTTGGCTGAAGCCCTTGAAAAATGGCCTCTTGACTACCTTGAAGAAGTCGTTCCACACCTTGTTGTTATCATCAAGAAATTGGATGCTATCATTCGTGAAAAATACGAAGATCCACGTGTTCAAATCATTGACGAACACAACCGTGTTCACATGGCTCACATGGACATCCACTTCTCTACAAGCGTTAACGGTGTAGCAGCACTTCACACAGAAATCCTTAAAGCTTCTGAGTTGAAACCATTCTACGACCTTTACCCAGAACGCTTCAACAACAAAACAAACGGTATTACATTCCGTCGTTGGTTGGAATTCTCAAACCAAGAACTTGCTGACTACATCAAAGAATTGATTGGTGATGGTTACCTTACTGACGCAACTCAATTGGAAATTAGCTGCCTTTGCTGATGATCCAGCAGTTCACAAACGTTTGGCTGAAATCAAATATGATAACAAGTTGTCACTTAAACGTTATCTTAAAGCCAACAAAGGTATTGAGCTTGATGAAAACTCAATCGTTGATACACAAATCAAACGTTTCCACGAATACAAACGTCAACAAATGAACGCTTTGTATGTCATCCACAAATACTTGGAAATCAAAAAAGGAAACCTTCCAAAACGTAAAATCACTATCATCTTTGGTGGTAAAGCAGCTCCTGCCTACGTTATTGCTCAAGACATCATCCACTTGATCTTGTCACTTTCTGAACTCATCAACAATGATCCAGAAGTAAGCAAATACCTCAACGTTCACTTGGTTGAAAACTACAACGTAACAGTTGCTGAACACCTCATCCCAGCAACAGATATCTCAGAACAAATCTCATTGGCTTCTAAAGAAGCTTCAGGTACAGGTAACATGAAATTCATGCTTAACGGTGCCCTTACACTTGGTACAATGGACGGTGCCAACGTTGAGATTGCTGAATTGGTAGGACCAGAAAACATCTTCACATTTGGTAAAGATTCTGATACAATCATCGACCTTTATGAAAAAGAAGGTTATGTACCACGTGATTACTACGAAAAAGATGCTAACATCAAAGCAGCTGTTGACTTTATCGTAAGCGAAGACCTCGTTAAAGTTGGAGATAAAGAACGCTTGGAACGTCTCCACAAAGAACTTATCTCTAAAGACTGGTTCATGACGTTGATTGACTTGGCTGAATACATCGACAAGAAAGAAGAAGTATACGCAGCTTACGAAGATCAAGATGCATGGAACAAAAAAGTTGTTTACAACGTTGCTGAAGCAGGATTCTTCTCATCTGACCGTACAATCGAACAGTATGACAAAGACATCTGGCACACAAAATAATATTCTAGTTGCATAGAAGGAAAACAAGATCAGAAATGGTCTTGTTTTTTTGTATGAAAAAAACAGCCAATAGATAAATTAGCTGTATTTACATAAATAATGTTATGTTACCTATGAGTGATAATTCAGTATATCATTCATATAGGCTTCTTTATTTGATGAATCATAAGTTTTAGATGTTGAGTATTTTAGATAATGGATTTCATTTTTTGCATTTCTGGATTCTTCTTGTAAGTAAGAATCTGTAATGGTAATCTTAAAATCCTCGCTCTTACCTGTTAGATCAAGGCTTAGCGGGAAATTTGTAAATTCATCTGAGTAAAAGGCCATTTTATAAAAGTTGTACCTGTCACCTCTAAATGAATTTAAGTGAGGGAATTGTATATGGTAGATGCCATTCCAATAATTTCCATACTCTCTAATTTCGTAGTCATCGAAGAATTCCTGAATTCTTTCTTTGTTAGCAAAATCCTTATCAAAGGTAACAAAGGGAGCCTGCCAATCCCAGAGTGGGATGTCTCCTTCATTTCCGTAGATAATATAGCTTTGCATTTTTCCTGATTTAGGATTTTTCAACTGAAAGTGGTATTCACTGACACCATCTTTCACAGCCCCAGTTTGATAAAGGGTATCGCCAGGAACTATCATAAACAGGAAGTCCCTTAGATATAACTCGAAGTCGGCATCCATTGTTTTATCATGTAATCCAGGGAAACGTCGAATCATTTGTCTGTAATTCTCTGCATTCGAAAACCATTCTTCATCAAAACCCGGACCAACCTCAAAAACTTTACGGTCAAAATAGCGTTCATAACGGTCGAAAAAGTTTTCAGTAGAAGTCACCTGTCCAAATGGTAAAATGATTTTGGTCTTATCAGTAAAAGTGATATGCAATAAAAGTCTGCGGGGATCAATTCCTTTATCAATATAATGGCCGACCTTATATGTAGACAGATTATCAGGGAAATCGTCTTTTCCGAAGTGTAGGACCTCAATCTCAATATCTTTGACAACTTTTCTTCGAGGTATTATCTTCTTGACGCTGTAATTATAGGCTTTGTAATAGTAATTGTTTTTATCGTAGAGATAAGGCTTATAAGCTCTTTGGTAGGCATTATAGAGAAACATTCCAAGAGCAACAAAAAGAAGCAGAGCAAATGCTATTTTGACCTTTTTATTTATTTTACTGGTTAGCCTCGAGAAAAAGAGACTTAATTTACTAGGATTTTGTATCATTCCAAAACTCCCCATATATTTTTTACTATTATATCATGAAAATCCTTATACCTAAGGCGTCTTCGTGTACTTTGTCACCGTTTTCCTTTATAATATAAGTATCACATTACAAGAGGAGACCTCATGAAATATATTGTAAACACATCAAATGATCCTGCCTATAATATTGCTTTGGAAGCCTATGCCTTTCGTGAATTGGTGAATGAAGATGAACTGTTCATTCTTTGGATTAACCGTCCAGCTATCATTGTTGGTAAACACCAAAATACCATTCAAGAGATTAACAAAGAATATACAGATGCTCATGGTATTAAGGTCGTTCGTCGTTTGTCTGGTGGTGGCGCTGTTTATCACGATTTGAATAACCTCAACTATACTATCATCTCTAATAAGGCAGATGAAGGGGCATTTGACTTTAAGACTTTCTCTCAACCTGTAATCGCAACACTTGCTGATTTGGGAGTTAAGGCTGAGTTTACTGGCCGTAATGACCTTGAAATCGATGGTAAAAAGTTCTGTGGAAATGCTCAAGCATACTATAAAGGTCGTATGATGCACCATGGTTGCTTGCTCTTTGACGTTGATATGTCAGTTCTTGGCCAAGCCCTCAAAGTCAGCAAAGACAAAATTGAATCAAAAGGTGTTAAATCTGTACGTGCTCGTGTGACAAACATCGTAGACGAATTGCCAGAAAATCACTGTAAATGAATTCTCAGATAAGATCTTGGAAAAAATGAAGGAATTTTACCCTGATATGACTGAATACGTCCTTTCTGAGGATGAATTAGCTAAAATCCAAGAGTCTTATGAGAAGCAATTCAATACTTGGGACTGGACATACGGTCAATCACCAGAATACACAGTAGAGCGTAACGTTCGTTACCCAGCTGGTAAGATCTCAACTTACGCCAATGTTGAGAATTCAATTATTAAATCTGTTAAGATTTACGGAGATTTCTTTGGTATCGGGGATGTATCTGATATTGAAGAGTTGCTGGTCGGTGTACCTTACGAGTACGAAGATGTCTTGGCTAAACTTAAAACCATTGATACAACACATTATTTCTCACGTATGACAACCGAGGAGGTTGCAAAAGCTATCGTAGCTTAATCATTGTTTGAACAATCTGGAAAACTCCAGGTTGTTTTTTCTTGGGAAAATTCTAAAAGTAAATAATACGTTATAAAGATTTTTAAAAGTCAAAGAACCATAAAGATTTTTTCAAAAGTTGGTTTAGGATTGATTTAGTGTGGTATTTATATATTCGGACATTAAACCTATAAAGTCTTTAAGTGAAAAACATCTTATAACATCTTTCCGAAAAACTGTAATTTTCTTGAAAGAAAGATAAGGGTGTGATATACTTCTATTAAGTAACTTTGGAGAAAAACAAATGAAACGTGAACTCTTACTGGAAAAAATTGAAGAATACAAATCTCTTATGCCCTGGTTTGTTCTGGAGTATTATCAGTCTAAACTATCGGTACCGTATTCTTTTACAACCTTATACGAATACCTTAAGGAATATAAACGCTTTTTTGACTGGTTGATTGACTCAGGTATTTCAGATGCTGATGATATTGCCTCAATTGACATCAAAACCTTGGAAAATCTAACTAAAAAAGATATGGAGTCATTTGTCCTTTATCTACGTGAACGTCCATCTTTGAATACCTATTCCAAGAAACAAGGTGTCTCTCAAACGACCATTAATCGCACACTTTCAGCTCTATCTAGTCTCTATAAGTATTTAACCGAGGAGGTCGAGGGTCCTGACGGTGAGCCATATTTCTATCGTAACGTCATGAAAAAAGTTTCTACTAAGAAAAAGAAAGAAACTCTAGCTGCACGTGCTGAGAATATCAAACAGAAACTCTTTCTTGGCGATGAAACCATGGAATTTCTTGATTATGTAGAAAATGAATACGAAGTCAAGCTCTCAAATCGCGCCAAATCTTCGTTTTATAAGAATAAAGAACGTGATTTGGCTATCATTGCCTTGCTACTGGCTTCAGGTGTTCGACTCTCTGAAGCTGTTAATCTGGACCTTAAAGATATCAATCTAAAAATGATGGTCATCGACGTCACTCGAAAAGGTGGCAAACGGGACTCAGTTAATGTAGCAAGTTTTGCAAAGCCCTATCTTGAAACTTATCTCAGTATACGTGATAAACGCTATAAGGCTGAAAAGCAAGATGTTGCCCTCTTTTTAACGGAATATCGAGGGGTTCCAAACCGTATTGATGCTTCAAGTATCGAAAAGATGGTTGCCAAATATTCTCAGGATTTCAAGATACGTGTGACTCCTCATAAACTTCGACATACTCTGGCAACACGTCTTTATGATGCTACCAAGTCTCAAGTTTTAGTGAGTCACCAACTTGGCCATGCTTCCACTCAGGTTACCGATCTATATACGCATATTGTTAATGATGAACAAAAAAATGCTCTAGACAATTTATAATTAGCTATCCTAACCATTCCAATTTGGAGTGGTTGTTTTTAGTTTACATAAATTTAATTATGCTAAAGTTGTTTTGTTATTCCTTCGAATACATAACTATATTTATGTAAACTGTTGTACACAAAAAAACAAACTCTCCTTCATGGAAAGCTTGTTTTTCTTATTAATAATCTTTAAGAGCAGATTCAACGGCTGCTTTTTCTTTTTCAATCAAGTTTACTCGTGCGGCAATTGTCTTAATTCCCATTAAGATATTACGTTCCAAGGCTTTATCACTTGTTTGTGGCTCGAAGAAAGCAATATATTGATCAAGACGTTCTTGCGTTTTAAAGATTGATGCTGGGATATTGACAAAGCTATCAAAGCTCATATCACCACCAAGAGCTGCCTTAATCCAATCCCAGTTATCTTTTGCCCAGTTCCAAACGGTTTCTTGAGCAAATGATTTGCTGAGGAAATTCATATACCAAAGGTACAAGTCTTGAGGTTTAACGACATGTTTGTCTTTAAGCTGACTTAGCACGTAGTCGAGGCCTTCTTGATTTTTAAGGTATGAAACTGCTTGAGTTAATTGACGACGGAAGTTACTATCATTTGTTGTGACGTATGCGTTGACATAGTCCTCAACAAGGGTAAGACTGTTTTCTTGTTTCATTTGGTTAATGAGGACAAGACCACGGACACTTGCGGGGATGCTTTCAATGTTTTCTTTATGAGCTTGGAAAACACTTGCGGCTGCCAGGACTGCTGGTTGATAGTCTGCTTGAATCAAGTAGCTAAGTGCCGTTTGACGAACCATTTCATCTTCATCTGACTCTCCATCTTTGGCATCGAAACCAAGACGTTCAAAGTCATTTTGGAATTGACGACGTACCAAAGCTTTGTAGTGCACTTCTGCTTCTGTATCCTCATCGATAAAGCGTTTCAAACCAGCGAGGATTTGAGACTTAGCTTGCGCAATCAAGAAGCTTTCTTCTTTTTCGACAAGATCAAGAAGAGCTACTAGACTTGCATAGGAGATACTGCCACTTTCAGCAAGAAGACGACGTTCTTGTAAGATTTGAAGTTTACTTACCGTATCAAGGTTAGCAAATCCCTCTAAGAGTTGGTCCAAGAGTTGTCCTTGGTAGTCTGTGATGTAATGTGCCGTATTTGCTGTATTAAGGCGAAGAGCTCCTTTATTTTCAGCAGCAAGCTGGCTATAATTTGGAATCTCAATACGCTCTTCTGAGAGTGTGTCTGGGAGTCCGTTCCAATTTGTGTTCAATGGAATTTCCCAAAGACGCCCTTTATCTTCATGTTCACCAATGAAGAATTGTTTTTGACTAAGAATAAGAGTGTCATCAACAACTTCTGCACTAACAACAGGGTAACCTGGTTGCTCCAACCAAGTATCCATGAAACTAGAGACATCTTTACCAGAAGCATCAGAGAGTGCATTCCAGAGGTCACGTCCAATAGTGTTGTTGTACTGGTGTTTTTCGAAGTAAGCTTTAAGTCCTTTGGCAAAGGCTTCATCGCCTAACCAACGGCGAAGCATATGCATGAGACGGCTACCCTTAGCATAAACGATAGCACTATCAAAGAGGGTATTAATCTCATCTGGGTGATTAACTTCCATGTGGACTGACTGAACACCATCTGTAGCATCACGCTGGAGGGCATGAGGCACACCAGTTGTTTGGAAATCTTCAAAGATGTTCCAGCTAGGTTCAATGGCATCTACTGAAACATACTCCATCATATTGGCAAAGCTCTCGTTAAGCCAGAGATCATCCCACCATTTCATCGTTACAAGGTTACCGAACCATTGGTGAGCCAATTCGTGGGCAACCACGAGAGCTACTTGTTGACGACTTGCAGCTGAGCTATTTTCGTCTACTAGTAGGTAAACTTCACGATAGGTAACAAGTCCCCAGTTTTCCATGGCACCTGCTGAGAAGTCAGGAAGAGCCAGATGGTATGACAATGGGATAGGATATTTGACTTGGAAGTAGTCTTCGTAGAAATCAATGACACGAACGGCAATATCAAGGGCAAAGTCAACGCTGTTTTCAGCTTGTGCAACTGTAGCGAAGACACCAACTTCAGTTCCGTTTTGCGTTTTCGCTGTCTTACCTTGAAGAGCTCCAAAACCAAAGGCAAGGAGGTATGTTGACATACGAGGGGTTGTCTCAAATGTCCAAACCCCAGTTTCTTCACGCAAATGGCTATTGATTTCAGGCATGTTTGACAAGCGATATCGCCTTCTTCAGCATCAAATTTCAATGAGAAATCAAAAGTAGCTTTGGCTTCTGGTTCATCAACAGATGGGAAGGCTTCACGCGCAAAATGAGATTCAAACTGCGTTGAAATAATCTCTTTCTTCTCACCATTGTAGGTGTAATATGATGGGTAAATCCCTGTCATATTATCTGTAATACGACCAGAGAATTCAATGACAAGCGTCAAAACACCGGTCTCTGGAAGTTCAATATGGAAGGCTTCGTTAGCATCATCCATTTGGAAGTTCAATGATTCATTATCCAAGAGAACGGAACTAATGGTAAGGTCTTTTTGGTGAAGGGAGATATGGTTATCAAGGGCTTCACCTGTGATGGCAACATTCCCTGTAAAGGTCTTTTCAGAACGATTAATGTCCAAGAAAAGATTGTAGTTTTCAGGGATGAAACTTTCGATAAAACGAGCAACAGATGCTGTCATACGTATATACTCCTAATCTAACTTTTCGTATCGAAACAGACTGACATATGTTTCGATATCAGACTCTTTTGCAAAAGAAAAGGGTCTGAATTATTCAATACAGACCCATTATAACATAGATTGGAAGCTTTGCCTACAGTTCTATGATTTTCCCAGACTTGAGGTAGACAACCCACTCACAGAGATTGCGGGCATAGTCACCAATACGTTCCAAATACATAAGTACTTGGAAATATTCTTTGGCAGCGAAGGCAGCATCAGGATTCTTGCGAACACCTTCTACTGTCATGGCTTGAATATCACGGAAATAGTTATCAATGATTTCATCTGAAGCTGCGATTTCATAAGCGCGTTTTTCGTCACTGTTCAAGTAAACATCTAGAGCATCTTCGACCATGTGGCGAACTGCTTCCCCATTTTCTTGATTTCAGCTTCAATTTCAGTTAGGCGTTCCTCACCTTTAATGCGGATAGTTGCTTGAGCAATAGCAACGGCATGGTCACCCATGCGTTCAACGTCACTTGATGCTTTGAGCGCTGTGATAACTGTTCGCAAATCACTTGATACAGGTTGCTGAAGAGCGATAATTTCAAGCGATTTTTTCTCAAGTTTGGTTTCGTAGTTATTGACGATTTCGTCATTTTCAATGACTTCCTTAGCCAAATCACGATCATGGCTGATAAAGGCACGTACAGCTTTCTTAAGCTGAGCTGCAACCTCTGTACCCATAGCGTAAAATTGGTTGTGGAGTTTTTCTAATTCTTCTTCGAAGGGTGTTCGTAACATCATAATTGTTTTAGTAATCTGTCCTTTCTTAACCGAATTTACCGGTAATATAATCTTCTGTTTCTTTATGTTGTGGATTTAGGAACATGTCTTTCGTTGATGAATACTCAATGAGTTCTCCATCGAGGAAAAAGGCTGTTCGTTGTGAGATACGGCTTGCCTGTTGCATAGAACGTGTGACGAGCAACAAGGTATATTGGTCCTTAAGGTTATATAGGGTTTCCTCAATCTTACCAGCGGAGATAGGGTCGAGGGCAGACGTTGGTTCGTCAAGAAGGATAACCTTTGGAGACGTGGCAAGAACCCGTGCAATACAGACACGTTGTTGTTGCCCTCCTGAAAGTCCAAGTGCTGAGTCATGGAGACGGTCTTTGACTTCTTCCCAGATTGAAGCACCTTTTAGTGACTCTTCTACTGCTTTGTCAAGGACAGCCTTATCTTTGATACCATTGATACGAAGCCCATAAACCACGTTTTCATAGATAGACATAGGAAAAGGATTGGGTTGTTGGAAGACCATTCCGATTTCTTTTCTGAGCTCAACAGTATCTGTTCTAGGACTATAGACATTGTGACCGTTGTAAGAAACAGCACCAGTAAGTGTCCACTCGGGGTTTAAATCTCCCATTCGGTTGATAGAACGGAGCAAGGTTGATTTTCCCGATCCTGAAGGTCCGATAAGGGCTGTGATTTCATTTGGATAGAAATCCATTGTCACGTTATTGAGGGCTTTTTTCTTATTGAAGTACACCGATAAATCATTGATTGAAATGATTGGTTTAGTCATGAGTGCTCCTTTCTATCCAAAACGTCCTGATACATAGTCATTGGTTGACTGTAGGGCGGCATCTTGGAAGATTTTCTTGGTTTCATCATATTCGATAAGATCACCAAGGTAGAAGAATGCTGTATAATCACTAGCACGCGCTGCCTGCTGCATATTGTGCGTCACGATGATAATAGAGTAATCTTCCTTAAGTTCGAACATGGTCTCTTCTAGCTGCATAGTAGCTACAGGGTCCAATGAAGCTGCAGGTTCATCCATGAGAAGAATCTGCGGTTTCACGGCAATAGCTCTTGCAATACAAAGACGTTGCTGCTGACCACCTGATAGGGTAAAGGCAGATTTATGAAGATCATCTTTAACCTGATCCCAAAGACCTGCTTGCTTAAGCGATGTCTCAACAATCTCGTCCAAAGTTTGCTTATCTCTCACACCTTTACGTTCGTGAGCAAAGGTAATGTTTCTGTAGATAGACTTGGCAAATGGATTTGGACGTTGGAAAACCATTCCAATATGTTTACGCATTTCATATACATTGATATTACTTGCATTGACATCGACGCCTTGATAAAGGATTTGTCCAGTAACCTTAGCAATATCAATCGTATCATTCATTCGGTTTAGGCTACGAAGAAAGGTTGACTTTCCGCATCCTGAAGGCCCAATGAGAGCCGTAATTTTATTTTTCTCGAATTGCATATCGATTCCTTTGATGGCTTCTTTTTGACCATAATAGACATGCAAGTCCTTTGTTTCAAGAGCGAGCTCCTTCTCTGGGAAGGTGATAATATGACGCTCGTCCCAATTGTATTTTGTCATGATAACTCCTTTAAGCGGATGTTAATTTCTTATGGAGGTATGCTCCCAAACGACGTGCACCAAAGTTGAAAATCAAAATGAAAATCAAGAGTACTGCTGCTGAACCAGCAGATACTGCAGTGGCGTCAGGTGTCGTACCTTCTGAGTTGACCTTCCAGATGTGAACAGCAAGTGTTTCTGCTTGGCGGAAAATCGAGATTGGACTAGAGATACTAAGCGGATTCCAGTCGCTCCAGTTAAGTGCTGGTGCCGATTGACCTGCTGTATAGATAAGCGCTGCTGCTTCCCCGAAAATACGACCAGAAGCAAGAACGATACCAGTAACAATACCAGGTAAGGCCTCTGGAACAACAACGTGTAAAATCGTTTCCCATCGAGATAAGCCTAGAGCTAGCCCAGCTTCACGTTGGGTATGGTGGACTGTTCGTAAGCTATCTTCAACTGTACGAGTCATTTGTGGCAAGTTAAAGACCGTTAAGGCCAAGGCACCTGATAGGATTGAAAATCCATACTGAAATTGGACAACGAAATCAAGTAACCAAAGAGTCCGACCACTACTGAAGGAAGTGAAGAAAGGATTTCAATACAGGTACGAACAAAGTTGGTAAGTCGTCCTTTTTTAGCATATTCTGATAAGAAGATTCCTGCTCCCATAGAAAGAGGCACAGAAATAATCAGGGTAATAACCAAAAGGAAGAATGAATTGTAGAGTTGAACCCCAATTCCTCCACCAGCTTTGTAAGATGATGATCGACTAGTCAAGAATGACCAGCTGATGTGTGGTATTCCGCGAACCAAGATATAGAGAATCAAGGCTGCCAGGATTGTTACAATAATGCCAGCAATCACATAGAGTGTGCCGATGGCAATTTTATCAATTTTTTTAGCGTTCATAATTTCTCTTTCTCTCACGGGTAATGAATTTCACCAACATATTGAAACCAAGACTCATCAATAAGAGCACCAAGGCGAGAGACCAAAGGACATTGTTTGAAACAGTACCCATGACTGTATTCCCGATTCCCATAGTCAAGACAGATGTCAATGTTGCTGCTGGTGTCGTTAAAGAAGTTGGAATCACTGCGGAATTTCCGACAACCATTTGGATGGCGAGAGCCTCACCAAAGGCACGGGCCATACCAAAGATAACGGCCGTGAAAATACCTGGTTTAGCCGCATTAAGTGTTACACGCCAAATCGTTTGCCAGCGTGTAGCTCCCATGGCCAGACTGGCTTCACGATAGTGACGAGGCACTGCACGAAGCGTATCTGTTGTCATAAAGGTTACGGTTGGTAGAATCATGACGAACAAGACAAAGGTACCTGAAAGAATACCAAAACCTGTTCCACCAATTAAGCGAACAAATGGAACCACCACTTGGAGACCAATAAATCCATAAACAACAGATGGAATCCCAACCAAAAGTTCAATAGCTGGTTGTAGGAATTTAGCCCCTTTCGGAGAAATTTCAGTCATAAAGATGGCTGCTCCAATGGCAAATGGCGTTGCTACCAAGGCTGAGAGCAAGGTAACTACGAATGATCCCAAAATCATTGGAAGAGCTCCGAACTTGCCTTCAGATGGCGACCAATCGCCACTAAAGAGAAACTCGATCAAGCTAACTTTATTAACAAAGAAAGTCGCCAGCCCTTTTTGAGCAACGAAAAGTAAAATCATGGCTACGATAAAAACAATCAAAGCTAGGCAAAGGAAAGTGATTGTTTTACCAAACTTCTCGAGGCGTGAATTTTTAGAGGGTGATGTTAATTGTTTCACCAATTCTTCATTTTTCATGCTTACTCCTCACTCTTCTTTGAGACTTTACCATCAGCATCCTTTGTAACTTTCATGCTATGGATGGAAATGTAACCCATTTTTGCGACGACATTTTCTTGGACTTCGTCACTCATCATGTAATCTAAGAATTGTTTGGTATAGCTATCCGGTTTTCCCTTGGTATACATATGCTCGTAAGACCAAATCGGCCAATCGTTAGTTGCAACATTTTCAGCTTTTGGTTCAAATCCATTTAACTTCAATGCTTTAACAGAATCATCAAGGTAGGCAAATGATAGGTATGAAATAGCACCTGGTGTCTGAGCAACGATTGACTTAACCATACCATTAGAATCTTGCTCTTGGGTACGGATTGGCGATTTGCCGTCCATAATCACTGCATCGAAAGTTGCGCGTGATCCTGAGCTGGCTGCACGGTTAATAATAGTGATCTCAAGGTCTTTACCACCAAGCTGTTTCCAGTTTGTGATTTCCCCAGTGAAAATCTTGCGAAGTTGTTCGGTTGTCAGGTTATCGACAGAGACTTCTTTATTTGTAATCACTGCAATTCCAGCAACGGCAACTTGATAGTCAACAAGCTTACTGGCATCGATTCCAGATTTTTCCTCGGCAAAAAGGTCACTGTTCCCAATTTGAACGGCACCGGATTGTACTTGAGAAAGTCCAGTACCAGAACCGCCACCTTGGACGTTAACGATATTCTCAGGGTTCTTTTCAGCGAACCCATCTGCTGCCGCCTCCACTAAGGGTTGAAGGGTCGTGGAACCAACTGCTGTAATGGACTGGCCACGGTCAATCCAAGAAGCACAGCCAGTTAAGACTAGCATGGCCATTGCCAGTGACATAATCACTGCAAGGACTTTTGTTTTTTTCATTTTTGTCCTCCGACATTTTGTAACTTAAGTAAGATAGTGTCTCATATATATGATGTAAAAAGACATCTATCTAATTATACCAAGTATAAGATAATTAAGTCATATTAAAGTTTGATTACAGGTCCTTATATATGGAATCTCAATCCTTTAGGATAGTAGTTTAACCGTATTTCCAACGATTTTAGCAAATCCAAAACCATTGCCATCCACTAAAAGCTGATACCAACCGTTTGGTTGCGTTTGATCTAGAGTGACCACATTGCCAGAAACATATTGGGCAAACTGGTCTTGAGTTAGCTCTATACTTGAAACAACTTCATCTGAGGTTAACGCAATTCCAAGAGCAAAACTTGGTTCGAACCGTTTTTTCTTGAAGACACCAAGATGCAGACCGTTACGAGCGATTTTAACTTTAGAAAGGTCTGGAAGTCCCTTAGGAAGCAGATAGAGATTGTCCCCAAAAACTTGGAGTAAACCATTTAGATCAGTCTTAAGGTGTTTTTTTGCAAAATCTTCCCAAAGTTGCTTCTGCTCCTTGTTTAGGTTAGATTTTCCCTCTTTGATACGTGCCTGCTCAGCCACGCGCTTATCCTGGAATTTTGCCACAAACTGGCCTTCACCTTTGAAATGGTGCGGATACATTCGAGCTGTTTCTGGAAAATCAATCCCATCACTCATGTCATTCCATTTAGGGATTGCCACTAATTCAAGATCAGGGTAATTTTCTAAAATCCAAGCGACAACCCCTTCATTTTCCTCAGGAGACCAGGTACAGGTTGAGTAGATCAATTGACCACCAGGAGCGAGCATCTTCAAACCGTCTGACAAGATATCCTTCTGCAATTGTGCCAATTCACTAGGGTAATCCTTGTGCCAATATTGAATTGCATCAGGATCCTTGCGGAACATTCCTTCTCCAGAACAAGGTCCATCAAAGACAATCGTATCAAAGTAATTTTTGAAAACTTTGGCTAGTTTATCTGCTGACGTGTTAGTCACAACAACATTTCTCGCCCCAAAACGTTCTATGTTTTCAACCAGAATTTTGCTACGCTTTGGATTGATTTCATTGCTGACGAGCAGTCCTGTATTGTCTAAGTAGCTTAGAAGATGAGTAGATTTTCCACCTGGAGCAGCTGCCAAGTCTAAGACTCGACTTCCCTTGGCCGGAGCTGCCACTTGAGCAACCATTTGAGCAGCTGGTTCCTGAGAATAAACTAAACCAGTTGCATGATCGGCAGATTTTCCAGAAATTTTACCGTAATGGCCCCAAGGTGTTTCAGGGATAGCATCAGGAAAGTCCTTCTGTTGCTTTTTCAAAGGGTTGGTACGGTAGGCGGATACGGCTTCTTGATCAAAAGATGCAAAGAAGTCCTTCGCTTCATCTCTAAGGAGGTTATTATATTTTTCTATAAAGTCTGATGGAAATTGCATAGTTTCCTTTCTATCAAAAAACTGGACTAACCAAGAGAACTTGCTGTTCTGATCTGTCCAGTATGGTTTTATGTTTCAAATTAATTTTCTGAGCCCATAATATGCTTGATTTCTTTAAGTCTGTCTTTAGGGACAAGCATCACAGCTTGACGACTAGAATAATCCAGTGGTTCTCCAGTAATGGTCTCAAGGTGATAACCCAATTTTTCTCCCATAATACTTGCTGCGGCATAGTCCCATGGGTAAATAACTGAAAAGTAAGCTAAAATTTGACCAGATAGGACTTTTGACATGCTTAAACCAGCACCGCCGTAGACACGAACGCCCAAGGTCTTATCAATAAGGTCTTTTAAGCCGTGAAAATTTTTAGCATACATAGCTCCATTGCTAGCGACTAGGCAACGGTCTAAAGGTCGGTTTTTATATGCTGGAAGCAACTTGTCATTACAATACACATCAAACTGGCCACCACCATAGAAAAGTTGATCAGACATGACGTTATAAATGAGGCCAAATTTTCCTTGCCCCTCTTCATAGTAGGCAATCATAACACAAAAATTATCTTGTTGGACAATAAAATTGACCGTTCCATCAATAGGATCCAAGACCCAGACATTTCCATCTTTGATATTATGAACCAAGCCATTTTCTTCAGCGAAAATATTGTCTGAAGGGAAGGCAGATTTAATGCGTGCCACGAGTAAATCTTGTGTTTGTTTGTCAATATTAGTGACTAAATCATCAAAAGCCGTCTTTTCTTCGACCGTGATAGTTTTACTTAAACTTTCTTTAATAAAAGCACCGGCTTCTTTGATGATTTCTTTAGCAAAAATCAGTTTATTTTCCAAGTGATACAAATCCTTTATCTTTTGCTTTAGCAGCTTTCACAGCTTGATAGGTTGAAAAACCGCTAGCTTCTTCAAAGGCCTTGTCCAGTTGCTTTTCAGGCGCTTTGCCTGGGACAACTGTTTTAAATGCCTTATAGGCTTGCAAGAGTTGGTCACGGTCAACCTTGCTCTCGTATGCTTTTTCTACCTGACTCAAAAAATGAAGCACTGTGGTAATTTCCTCAGTGCTCCATGATGGATCGAGTGGGTAGGAATAATTTCCTTTAGTCATTGTTACCCTCAATTTCAGCTCGAATGGTCGCTTGACGCAATTCTTGCTTTCTATAATCACGAGGCAAAAAGGCACGAATTTCATCTTCGTTGAAACCGATTTGCATGCGTTTGTTGTCCATAATGATAGGTCGACGAAGAAGATTTGGATATTCAGAAATCAGTTGAATGAGTTCCTTGATGGTCAAATCATCCACATCGATATTCAGCTTCTGAAAGACTTTTGAACGGGTTGAAATGATATCTTCAGTACCGTTTTCCGTGTAAGACAAAATCTTCATCAACTCATCGTGAGTTAATGGGCTCGTGATAATATTGTGTTCGTCAAAAGCAACTTCATGATTGGTCAACCAGGCTCGTGCTTTCCTACAGCTGGTGCAGCTAGGTGATAAAAATAAAGTTACCATGCAAACACCCCTTTCACTTTAACATTCCTAATCATTATACATTATTTGATTAGTTTTGGCTACGCTTTCTTAAAATTTTTCCGCGATTTTTTTATCGGCCTCCAGTTGAGCGCATAGTTCGTCTATATTATTGAACTTAATCATATCACGAATATAATCCAGCCAAAAAACTTCAATTGTTTTTCCATAAATATCGCCTTCAAAATCAAAGATATTGGCTTCAAGACGGAGTTCTGTTCCCCCAAAGGTAACGTTTTTACCTAGACTGGTCATGGAACGATAACGTTTGCCATCAATCACCACATCGGCTACATAGACACCATCAGCAGGTAGAAAGGTTCTGTCGATAGGTGCTAAATTAGCAGTTGGAAAACCAATGGTACGCCCACGGGCATCACCATGTACCACGATGCCACGTGTCGAGAATTCGTGACCAAGAAGTTTATTGGCTTCTTTAACCTTACCTTCTCGTATTAATTGACGTACACGTGTTGAGGAAATCTTTTCACCATCGCTTTGTTGCTCTTCAATGACATGGACATTACCAGAAAAATTACGGGCTAAATAGTCCGCATCCGTTCGATGGTGTCCAAACTTGTAATCAAAGCCCACAACAACCTCTTGAGCTTTTAACCGATTAATATAGCGGGCAATGAAATCATCTGAACTCGTTCGGGCAAAATCACTATTAAAATCTGTCAAATAAAGCTGATCTGTACCATAGGCTTCAAAAAGTTCACACCGTCTCTGAGGTGCTGTGATATGAAGAAGTAAATCATCCGTAAAGCGTTGGAAAGTTAGCTGAGGACTCTCATTAAAGGTAAGAACAGCTACTTCAAGCTCTTCCTCATCAGCAATCTGGCGCGCCTTATCAAAAAGGACCTTATGACCACGATGAAGCGCATCGAAATAGCCTAAGACAAGGACTGTATCCTTTTCCTGATGGATATCTTTATAATCGTTAATAGAAGTTATTTTCATTGACTTAATACTTTTCTAGGTTTATAAACTTGATTTCGCTTTTCCATGATGGCTAGAACTTTGTCTCCTAAAAAGGCCGCAACCAAGGGTTCTTGGCTATCGATAGTAATAAAGCGACCAAATGAGATTTCTTTAGCATCATCTTCAGTGACTTGTACTGCTGGCAGATCCTGAACACCAAATTCGATAGGAAGGAGGAAGGACGTATCCCCTGCTTCTACCATTTCTGAAATTTGAGAGAGAGTTAGTGCCTTATCTAAGGTTAGACCAGCTGAGGCTGTTCGACGAAGAGCAGACATATGACTCGCGTAGCCGAGTTTAGCACCCAAATCAACAGATAAGGTACGGACATAAGTTCCCTTGCTACAAGCAACACGGAAGGTGAATCTCGCAGTGTCGTTTTCTAGCTCGATGGGTGAGGTACGGACAAATTCTGTAATGGTCACTTGACGTTGTGGACGTTCTACTTCTTCTCCAGCGCGTGCGTACTCATAAAGTTTCTTTCCGTTGACCTTAACTGCTGAGTACATAGGGGGAATTTGTGTGATTTCTCCCTCAAAACTAGCCATTGCTTTGTCAACGGCTTCTTCATCAAGCTCTGTGACTGGAGTTATTTGGACGATTTCTCCACTAGCATCCTCAGTAGTTGTCGAAAAGCCGATGGTAATTTCTCCCTCATAGACTTTCCCTGCTTCAGTCATGTATTCAATGACACGAGTCGCTTTTCCAACTGCTATAGGTAGGACACCAGTAACATCTGGATCAAGGGTACCACCATGTCCGATTTTTTTCTCTTGTAATATTTTGCGTAGTTTAAATACAGCATCATGACTGGTCATACCAGCCTCTTTTTTTAGATTAATAATTCCTGAAATCATAATTCTAATTATATCAAAAGCAATCATAAAGAGCTAGATGGAAACATAAAGAGGCAGAGAGCAAAGTCTCTAACCTCTTTATGATTTAATGTTGTAAGCAATCACAAGACTGCTTGTTCTTTTTAATCGATATCCCTATTAAGATCGCTTTCCAATTCAAAGAATGGTTGGATATCTTGTACATACTCTAGAACACCCTGAAAGTCTCCCTTGTCATCTCTAACAGCTGCGTAAGTGACGTAGACAAATTTTCCTAAACGTTCAGATTTAAACCACATTGGGACTTGATCGCGCTCACCACTTCTGAGTAAGTTAAAGATTTTCTTGACCTTATCAAGGACTTTTGGCGGATGACAAAGTTCAACGTTGCGTCCAATTTGGCTAGGTGTTCGTTTAAAAACCATTTCATTGGCAGGAACATTATCATTATAGTATTGGAAAATATCGTCTTTATTGACGAAAGTAATTTCCAAAGGGAGATGATTTAGAATAAGATTGGCCTGCTCCACAGAAAGATAACCATTGCCAAAAGGTTGCGTTGTTTCTCTATCTACGACAGTTTCAGTTTTTGGTTTTGGGGTGAAGCTGATGGTGAATTGCCCTTCTGGGGTTTCAATAATTCGGGTATTGCCCGTATGTGCATCAGTGCTCAGACCTGACTGTTCTTGCGATGTTTCCGTATTGTCTTCCTCAAAACGCTCACGCTTAGGTTTCCAAACGGCTGTAGGTTTTATAATTGCATAGCCATAGGCATCACTTTCTTCGGCAATTGAAAGCCAATCATCTTGTGTGAAGGTTTCAAGCAGAATCATCAGTAAGATAGCCTCTTCCTTGAAAATCATGGCTTCAAATTCTTCTGAGAAAGCTTCAAAGGACTTTGAAAATTCTTCTAAATCAGCATCTGGAAGTTCTTTTAGTTTAGCTTCCGCCGCCCTAAAAAGTTTTCGGATGTCATCGTCTACACCCCACATAACCTTTGGAGGAGAATCATGACCATAACGCTCCATTATTGGAAAGAAGAGCTTTTCTTTACGTGTGTAATGGTTATGAAATTGTCCCAATAAAGACATCTGATGTCTAAGCCCATTGACTAGGTCAGATTTGAAATCTTCATTTTCAGGCTTACTAATGTTTTCGATGATACGTCGAATACGTAGGATAGCTGAACGTAGGGCTAAATTCTCTTGTTTAAACACATAGACAGGGTGGCCCTCTTGATCAGCGTCCGCCACTTCCACATCTGCAATAGCTCCTTTAAAGAGGTTAGCGTGGACATTACAAAGGCTCATAACATCTTCAAAGGTAACCCCATCTTCAGATGCCATAAGTTCATGCTCCATCATAGAGATTTCAAGGGCAGATACTCCCTTGAAGTGTTGATTGAAGCGCTCTTGAACACTCTCAGGACTGGCTCCCTGGTGTAAATCAAGGAGAATTTCTTTGAGTATTTGAATACGATTGTTTTCCATATTAGTCTCCGATGACATCATAACCATTGAATAGTAAGGTTTTCTTGATTTTATCTAGGGGAATATTAGCTAACTTGGAGCCAGCTTTTAGACTGGTTACCTTACCGACAGTATTTAGCATAGCTGGGTTAGACAAGGGCTTAAAACCAAGGTCAATCAGTAAATCCTTAACCTCTGGATGCTCTTTTATGATTGTTGCGACTGGTTGTGATAAATCTATGGTGTTGGTAGTCATAATGACCTCCTAATAACATATTTGCTACTACCATTATACACGAGAATAATAAAAAAAGACCAACAAATCCTAGTTTGCTGGCTTTTGGTTAATTTCCAAATAGAGCTTCTGTAACATTATGCTGGATATTTTTCCACTCTTGCTCTGCACGGACCATCTTACGATGGAAATCGGCACGACCACGTAAATAGGCGGCAATTTGGTAATCTTGTTTAACAATCGGTATTTCAGGAATTTTGATGTCCAAGAGGTCAGCTGTCGACAAATTGAGGACAGCCTTTCCCTTATCAGCATAATCCAAATAGGCACGACCAATTTCGGTCTCAAGAAAGAACTTGATGTAGAAACCACGGAGTTTTTCCTTAGGTCGTAATACTGTGATATTTGATGAGGCAACAAATTCACGCTTGCCCTGATCTTCGAAAACAGCAACTTTTTGAACAGTTCCCTTAGATGCAATAAGCACATCTCCATCTTCTAAGAGAAAGCGTAAAAGTTTGCGGCGTTCCTCAGAAAATGTTTTTAGGTCATCGTAAGCAATGCCGTTGGGTGTCATATCCGATAGATTAATGACAGCGAATTCGCCAGGTTCTGCCTTAGCAGGGACAGCTTTTCCTTTAAATTGATCGACAACATCGCCTAAACGAACAAGTTTGTCTGTGTTAGCTTCGTAATCGATAATCAGTTGAGGTCTTTCTTTTTCAGACATTGAATCTCCTTTTTTATATTTCACTATCCACATTGAGTATTGCTATACAATAATAGCAAGAAGCTAATACTTTTGCAAGTAAAAACTGTAAGAAAGGCAAAATAAAAAAGAGACCTTGGCCCCTTTTTATAAGCTTTTAGCTGCTGCTACTGCTGCTTCATAGTTTGGATCAGTATTGATATTGTCCAAATATTCGACATAAGTAATCTTGTTGTCAGCGTCTGCCACTAAAACGGCACGCGCTAACAAGTGCCATTCTTCAATAAGAACACCATAGTCTTTACCGAAACTATTATCATAGTAGTCAGAGAGCATGATGGCATTTCAAGGCCCTCAGCACCACACCAACGAGCTTGCGCAAATGGTAGGTCCACTGAAATAGTAATAACGACAGTATCATCTAGTTCTGACAATTCCTTGTTAAAGGTACGTGTCTGAGTTGAACAAATACCAGTATCGATTGATGGAACGATAGAGATAACTTTTTTCTTACCGTCAAATTCTGAAAGTGATTTTTTCGTTAAATCTGTTGCTGTCAAATTAAAGTCACGCAAGGTATCTCCAACTTGAAGTTGTTTGTCTTCTGCTACTGTAACTGGTTTTCCAATAAATGTTGGCATGTTAATCCTCCAATACTTTTTTACTATTGTACTGCAAATAGAGCAAGAAGCCTAAGCATTTGTTTAGAACTTTTCAAACAGTAGTTTAATTTTTTCAGCAATCACTGTATTAATTGCAGGAATGACTTCGTCCGCAAAGTCTTTCAGATAGGGATAATCGCCAACTTGCACACTATATATAGCATATTTGAAAAGAGAAATATCATTTTGGTCATTTCCAAAAGCTACAAAGTCTCTACCAAAGTGGTTTAAAACAGTACTAGCCTTAGTCACTCCTTTTGGATTAATGTAGAGACACCTTTCGATATCATGGTAAGTAAGGTCTAAACATTCTAGTTTGTTTAGATTAAAGATAAGGTCTTCTCGTATATCCTCATGCTCTGCAAGAGGAATAACAGCTTTAATGGGCTTATTAAGTTCTTGGACAGGCAAAATCTTTGCTTTGTTTAATGGGTCAACATTTGAAAGGAAAGGAATCTGATCAGGATTTTGTATAGCATAATTAAAGGTATCATCAATAAAATAAGGGAGGTTATAGGTATCACAGTAGCTAACAATCGTTCTGAGAGCATGAGAAGGTATTGTGTATTGTGATACTAAACACTCATCTTGAAAGACTTCACCACCGTTTAAGCCAACTACTGTCAGCTTTTTCAATTCTCCCTCCAAAATACTAAGACAGTCTCTGTAAGAGCGTGCTGTTGCAAAAATAATCTCATGACCGTATTTTGGTGCTGTTAAAAGAACCTCTTGTAGTTCTTTTGACATGGTTATACCATCAAAACATAGGGTTCCATCCAAATCAAAAACAAATTTCATAGGGATAGTATAACAAAAACCAGCTAAAGAGCTGGTTTAAATATTTAGTATCAAAATACTTAGATTTTATCAAGGGCTAGTTTTAAATCTTCAATCAAATCATCTGCGTTTTCCAAACCAACTGAGATACGAATTTGATTTGGAGTGACACCACAAGCCAACAAATCTGCTTCTGCCAATTGTTGGTGAGTTGTTGTTGCAGGGTGCACCACCAAAGATTTTGCATCAGCAACGTTAGCTAAATCCGAGAAGATTTCAAGATTATCGATAACGGTACGTGCTTCGTCTTGCCCACCTTTAACATGGAAAGTGAAAATAGAACCTGGTCCTTTAGGGAAGTATTTTTGTGCCAAGTCATAGTAAGGACTTGATGGCAATCCAGGATAGTTCACTTTTTCAACTTTTGGATGATTTTCCAAAAAGTCTACGATTTTTTTAGCATTTTCGACGTGGCGTTCGACACGAAGTGAAAGTGTTTCAAGTCCTTGTAAAAGCAAGAAAGCATTGAAAGGTGCCAAGGCAGCCCCTGTGTCACGCAAAAGTTGTGTACGAAGGGCAGTGATAAATGCTGCTGGACCAACATCACGTGTATAGCTGATATTGTGGTAAGATGGGTCTTCTTCAACCAACTGTGGGAACTTGCCTGAAGCTTCCCAGTCAAATTTACCAGAATCGACAATAAGGCCACCGATAGTTGTTCCATGTCCACCGATAAACTTAGTCGCAGAATGAACCACGATATCTACACCATGGGAGATAACATTGATGAGATATGGAGTACCAAAGTATTGTCAGCAACCAATGGAATTTTATGACTGTGAGCAATTTCAGCAATTTTTTCAAAATCAGGAATGTTGATAAGCGGATTACCCAAAGACTCAATCAAGACTAGTTTGGTATTATCTTTGATAGCAGCTTCAATTTCTTCAGGATTGTCAACATCCACAAAAGTTGTTGTGACACCATAGCGTGGAAGAGTTTCTTTTAAGAGATTAAATGTTCCACCGTAGAGGGTTGTCGCAGCAACAACATGATCGCCAGCATGTGCCAAACCAAGGACCGCATAGGTGATTGCAGCCATACCTGAAGCCGTAGCCAAGGCACCAACACCACCTTCGAGGGCTGCGATACGTTCTTCAAGTACTGCTACTGTTGGATTGGTAATACGTGTGTAAATATTACCGGGTTTTCTAAGGGCAAAGAGATCTTCACCTTCTTGAGCATCGTCAAAGACATATGAAGTCGTTTGGTAAATTGGAACCGCACGTGATTTTGTTTCCTTATCAGGTGTTTGTCCAGCGTGTAATTGTAAGGTTTCAAATGAAAATTCTCGTGACATATGGGTGTCCTCCAAAACAAAAGTTGCCTTCATTCTACACCCAGAACAGCTAGCTGTCTAATAGAAATTTTTTATCAATGTGATAGGGAGGGCTTATAAAAAGGACCTTTCGGTCCCTTTCTATTTCTTCTCAATAGGTGCTACGCTTGCTAAAACTTTTTTAAGTCCAACTTCTGGGAATTTTATCTTAAGTTCTTGTGTCTTGCCACTTCCAGTTACTTCTAGGACGGTCCCATCTCCCCACTTCTTGTGGTGAGCGATATCTCCGATTTCCCAGTCAGTAGCTGAATTCCCAGACTCTGAAGTCTTACCAAAAGGTAGTCCGCCAGTAGCTTTTGAAAATGGCTGAGCGCCAGTATGTCTTTGAGGTTGTGCATTTGCTTTTCTGGTCTGAAGCGCTTGTTGTAAACTCATGCCTTGACCAAATTGTGTAGGCTCTTCCTTTGTAAAACGAACACCAAATGATGAATTGGCTGGGCGTGCTAGACCTTGATATTGTAATAAATCATCTGAAATTTCACGCAAGAAACGGCTAGGACGATTATAGCTAGTCTTACCAAAAAGCGTACGCGTATTAGCGTTCGTAAGGAAAAGAATCTCTTCAGCACGGGTAATACCTACGTAAGCTAAGCGACGCTCTTCTTCGAGTTCTTCTGGATCTTCTGAGGCACGAGACAAAGGGAAGACCCCCTCTTCCATACCAATAAGAAAGACAACTGGGAATTCAAGTCCTTTAGCAGCATGGAGGGTCATCAAGGTTACTTCTGCTGCTTCCATATCACCATCGTCCGTATCAGCAATCAAAGCTAGATCGTTCAAGAAACGACCTAAACGGTCAATGCCAGTCTCGTCTTCCGTACCATCGGTGTTGGTTTCATCAAAATTCTTAGTAACAGACATGAACTCTTCGATATTTTCAATGCGTGCTTGACTTTCAAGTGTTTGTTGCATAGAAAGAGCATCCAGATAACCAGACTTATCTAAAACTGTTTCTACAGCTTCAGTGATGCTTAGCCCATCTAGCTGGTCACGTAGGTTCAGAATCATGTTAGCAAAATCGTAAACGCCCTGAGCTACTTTCCCCTTGATTGGTGACAACATAATATTAGCTGAAGCATCTAGGAGACTCATGTTTTGCTCATAGGCAAAGGTACGAATTTTTTCGAGTGTACCAGGTCCGACTCCACGTTTAGGTTCATTAACCACACGTTCAAAGCTAATATTATCCGCAGGATTGGCAATCAAGTTTAAGTAAGAAATGACATCACGGATTTCTTTACGGCTATAGAACTTGGTACCACCAACCATGGTATAAGGAATATTTGACTTGAGCAAGGCTTCTTCAATAGTACGAGACTGAGCATTGGTACGGTAGAGTACAGCAAAATCCTTAAAGTTCTTACCTTCTTCACGAATAATATTGTCGATTGTTGAAGCAACAAAAACAGCTTCATCACGCTCATCATTAGCACGGTAATAAACAATTTGTTCACCGTCATCATTTTGTGTCCAAAGTTTCTTTGGACGGCGATTGCGGTTATTCTTGATAACTTCGTTGGCTGCTTGAAGAATTTTCTTGGTTGAACGGTAGTTTTCTTCCAAGAGAACTACCTTAGCTTCAGGATAGTCCTTCTCAAAATCAAGGATATTCTGCATATCAGCCCCACGCCAACCGTAGATTGATTGGTCCGCATCACCTACGACACAGATATTCTTGAAGCGAGAAGCCAAGAGTTTTACCAACTGATATTGAGCATGGTTGGTATCTTGGTACTCATCCACGTGAATGTACTGATAACGTTGCTGATAATAGGCGAGGACATCAGGATTTTTGTCAAAGAGACGTAAAGTCATCATAATCAAATCGTCAAAATCCATAGCTTCACTACGACGTAGCTCTTCTTGATAGGCCTTATAACATTTAGCAACAATTTGGGTGTACATATCACCGGCCTGGTGCTCATAGGCCACTTCATCCAAGAGGTCATTTTTGGCGTTGGAAATCGTCCCTAAGATGGCACGTTCATTCCACTTCTTAGGATCTAGGTTCAGATTCTTGAGAATACGCTTCATCAAAGTACGTTGTTCCCCAGGATCTACGATAGTAAAGTTTCGGTTGTAGCCAATATGGTCCGCTTCACGACGAAGAATTCGCACGCACATACTATGGAAGGTTGCAATCAAGGTTTCTGAAGTTGCTGGATTTAAAGCCATAGCACGTTCACGCATCTCACGAGCTGCCTTATTGGTAAAGGTAATGGCTAGGATATTCCAGGGGTTAATCATTTTCTCGTCAATGAGGTAGGCAATGCGGTGGGTAAGCACACGTGTCTTCCCAGATCCTGCACCAGCCATAATCAATAAAGGCCCTTCAGTCGTTTGGACGGCTTCGGCCTGTTTGTCATTCATACCAGTTAATAATGGGTTCATCATATTCTCCATTCTCAAAAATAGGCTCTACTATTTTATCATTTTTTGGATGAAAATGCAGACTCTATTCATAATGGATCTGAAATAACTTTAGAAGATAATTGTTTGTTTTTATTGGAAGTACTTTGCTTAAGATTACCCATATTCTTAGCTTTTTCTAGCTTTGGGGGAAGACATGCTAAAGAATAATATTCGGATTTTTATACTTTTGATGAAAATTAGTGTTGACACTGTTCGGTTTTTTCGATAAGATATAATCACAATAAAATAAGAACCGAGTGATGTCATCAGGATGACTGGTGATTGACGGACTTCTGGAGAGATCTTGAAGCAGCCTTAGCTGTAAACAAGACACCGAAGGGGCAAGGGGTAACAACCGAAACTCTCAGGTAAAAGGACAGAAAGCATCGCAAGTTTTTTAACTTGTAGTAATAGCTTTGTATTCTCAGAGGTCTGGTTAAGCCAAACCTCTTTTTTGACGTCTCGGTTAAAGGAGATTGTAAATTTATGTTAGACTTTTTTACTACCATTGATGATTTTGTCTGGGGTCCTCCCCTTCTGGTCCTTCTTGTAGGAACTGGGATTTACCTTACAATTCGTCTTGGTCTTTTGCAAGTTCTTCGTCTTCCTAAAGCTTTTAAACTTATCTTTTCTGAAGATAAAGGGGAAGGAGATATTTCTAGTTTCGCAGCCCTTGCAACGGCTCTTGCTGCAACTGTTGGTACAGGTAACATTGTCGGTGTAGCTACTGCCATCAAAACGGGTGGACCTGGTGCCCTTTTCTGGATGTGGATTGCCGCTTTCTTTGGTATGGCAACTAAATATTCCGAAGGTCTTTTGGCTATTAAATTCCGTACACTTGACGACCAAGGTAATGTTTCTGGTGGTCCAATGTATTACATCACACACGGTTTTTCTGGGAAATGGCAAACAATCGCTAAACCCTTGGCCTACTTCTTTGCCTTTGCAGGTGTGCTAGTTGCATGGTTGGGGATTGGTACTTTCTCTCAAGTTAACTCAATCACCGCTTCACTTCAAAATAGCTTTGACTGGTCACCAAAAATCGTAAGTGTCATTCTTGCTTTTATCACTGCTGCTATCATTTTTGGTGGTATCCAATCTATCTCTAAAGTTTCTGAAAAGGTCGTACCATTTATGGCTGGGCTTTATATCTTGGCAGCTCTTGTGGTTATCTTTACTAACTTTAATCAACTTCTTCCAGTCCTTGAAATGGTCTTCCAATCTGCCTTTACTGGTAAAGCAGCTGTAGGTGGTTTTGCTGGTGCAACAGTCTTGGTTGCAATGCGTCTTGGTATTGCGCGTGGTGTCTTCTCAAATGAGTCAGGTCTTGGATCAGCTCCTATCGCTGCAGCTGCTGCTAAGACCGAAGAACCAGTTGAACAAGGTTTGATTTCAATGACAGGTACTTTCATTGATACGATTATCATCTGTACGCTTACTGGTCTTGCCATCCTTGTAACGGGTCAATGGTCAGGTAGCCTAGAAGGTGCCCCAATGACACAAGCTGCCTTCTCTTCTGTTTTTGGTACATTTGGTGAAATTGCCTTAACACTTTCTTTGGTTCTCTTTGCCTTTACAACAATCTTGGGTTGGTCTTACTACGGTGAACGTTGTTTCGAATTCATTTTCAAATCAACTAAATTCCTCCCACTCTATCGCCTTATCTTTGTGGTCATGGTTGCCCTTGGTGGTTACCTTACACTTGATGTTGTTTGGAAAATTGCGGATATCGTAAACGGTTTGATGGCTTTGCCTAACTTGATTGCCCTTCTTGTCCTCTCACCAATCATCTTCAAAGAAACTAAATCTTACTTTGAACGTCACAAATAAACAAAAAGAGCCTAGGCTCTTTTTTCTTGACTTTATCGGCACCAATCCTTGCTACTACTGGTCTTTTGCGTTACAATGAAATTAAATCATTTTACAACTAATAGAGAAAAAATCCAAAGGAATAACTATGTCAATTACCAAAGAATTTGATACGATTACTGCAATTTCAACACCTTTAGGTGAAGGTGCTATCGGTATCGTTCGCCTATCTGGAACCGATGCTGTTGCTATTGCTAATAAGGTTTTCAAAGGAAAAAATTTAGAAACGGTCGCTTCACATACTATCAATTACGGTCATATCGTGGAAAATGATGAAACCATTGATGAAGTCATGGTCAGTGTTATGCGTGCACCAAAGACCTTTACGCGTGAGGATGTCGTAGAAATCAACACCCATGGTGGTGTCGCTGTAACCAATGAAATCCTTCAACTCCTTATCCGTTCTGGTGCTCGTATGGCTGAACCTGGAGAATTTACCAAACGTGCTTTCTTGAATGGTCGTGTGGACTTGACCCAGGCCGAAGCTGTTATGGATTTGATTCGTGCTAAGACTGATAAGGCTATGGCCGTTGCTGTTTCTCAACTTGATGGCTCGCTCAAGGATCTCATTAACAACACTCGCCAAGAAATCCTTAACACTTTGGCTCAAGTCGAAGTGAATATTGATTACCCAGAGTATGATGATGTTGAAGAAGTTACTACAAATCTTGTCCGTGAAAAGACTCAAGAGTTCCAAGCACTTCTAGAAAATCTTCTGGCTACTGCCAAACGAGGAAAAATTCTACGAGAAGGTCTTTCAACGGCAATCATTGGTCGTCCAAATGTCGGAAAATCTAGCCTTCTTAACAATCTCCTACGTGAGGAGAAGGCTATCGTTACAGACATTGAGGGTACAACACGTGATGTCATTGAAGAATACGTTAATATCAAAGGCGTTCCACTTAAGTTAATTGATACCGCTGGTATCCGTGACACAGACGATGTTGTTGAAAAAATTGGTGTGGAGCGTTCTAAGAAAGCTCTTGAAGAGGCTGACCTGGTTCTTCTTGTCCTTAATAGCTCTGAACCGTTAACTGAGCAAGACCGTACATTACTCGAAATCAGCCAAAATAGCAATCGAATCATTCTCCTAAATAAGACAGACCTTCCACAAGCAATCCAAATGGAAGAGCTTCCTGAAGATGTCATTCCGATTTCAGTCCTCAAGAATGAAAACATCGACAAAATTGAAGATCGCATCAATCAACTCTTCTTTGATAATGCTGGTCTAGTGGAGAAAGATGCTACTTATCTCTCAAATGCCCGTCACATTTCACTCATTGAAAAAGCCCTCGAAAGCCTTGAAGCAGTCAATCAAGGTCTTGAATTAGGCATGCCTGTTGACCTCTTACAAGTAGATATGACACGTACTTGGGAAATTCTGGGAGAAATCACTGGTGATGCTGCCCCAGATGAACTCATTACGCAACTCTTTAGCCAGTTCTGTCTAGGAAAATAAACATAACTAAATTTATGTAAAAAAGATGCTCTGTCATCTTTTTATTTTTTGTATCATAAATACAGAAATAAAGTTATGTAAACTAAAACCTATCAATACCATAAGACGATTACCTCATGCTTTTTAAGAAAGAAAATGCTATCATGGTACTATCCTATGATTTTGAAAGGTTTGTCATGAGTCAAGCAACTACTGATACTGATTTTAAACATTTGATAGACTTTGACGATAATCTGCTTCCTTTTCGACTGACGGAAACTAAGGTTGAAAATGGACGCCCTGATATTCTTTTTCATTGGCATCCTGAACTTGAGATTCAGTACGTTTATGAGGGGACAGCTCGTTATCACATTGATTATGACTATTTTGACAGTCAGGCTGGAGATATCTTTTTAATACGTCCGAATGGCCTTCATTCGATTCACCCCGTAGATAATCAGCCTCATCATACGGACACCTTACATTTTCATTTGGATATGCTGGGACAGTCGTTGGTGGACCCGCTTAGTCTACGCTACCTACAGCCTTTACAGAATTCTAATTTCAAGTTTAAACAATGCCTGAGACCGTCAGACGAGGGTTATAGGGAAATCAAAGGTCTCCTCTTTGAGATTTTTAAGATGATTCGTCAGAAAGATCGTCACTATGAACTTCTTCTCAAGTCAAAACTAGAAGAATTAATCTACCTCCTTTACTTCTATCGTTTGGTAGAGCGAAAAACTTCTGATGATCATTATCGTAAGAATGAAAAGATTCGGGAAATCATTGATTACATTAACCAACATTATGCCGAAAATCTTACTATTGAAAAGTTATCAGAGCTTATGGGGTATAGTAAGACCCACTTTATGACGATTTTTAAGCAACATACCGGTACTTCTTGTACGGAATTTATCATTCAAGCAAGACTTAATGCCGCTTGTGAGGAGCTTCGTAATAGTGTCAAACCAGTTTTGGAAATCGCTACTACTGTTGGTTTTAACAACCTATCCAATTTCAACCGCCAATTTAAACATTATTACGACCAAACACCGAGCCAGTATCGAAAGACACATAGCAACAATAAGAAATCATAACCACCCGTCTAACGGGTGGTTTGATCAAGGGCTATAAGCCCATATTACCAGCCAGCGCCTAAAGACGCTGGCTTTCACTTTGTTCAAGCCTTATTGCTTTTGACTCGTCACAAGCCTCTCAAAGAGGCATTCGCATTACTTACCATTATCCCTAAAGGGATTTTCATATTCTTTAACGCTTAATTTGTCCAAAGCGATATCATGCTTCTCTTATTCCTGGATATATTTCTTAATTGTGGCTTCATTTAGTCCTACCGTACTTACATAATATCCTTCTGCCCAAAAATGTCTGTTCCCAAATTTATATTTTAAATTGGCGTGTTTATCAAACATCATTAAGGCACTTTTACCTTTTAAATATCCCATAAAACTAGCTACACTCATTCGTGGTGGTATACTTACTAGCATGTGAACATGATCTGGCATTAAGTGGCCTTCTATTATTTCAACGCCTTTATATTGGCATAGTCTATGAAAAATCTCTCCCAGACTACTCCTATATTGATTATAGATTATTTTTCGTCTATACTTAGGTGTAAATACAATGTGGTACTTACACATCCATTTTGTATGTGATAAACTGTGAGCTTTTTGCGCCATAGTCTTAACTCCTTTCGTTTTACAATTGGCTTGAACACCCATATTGTAACTCGTTTGGAGTGTTTTTGTTATGACGGTTTAACCTTCGATGCGCACCCGCATAGCGGGTGGTTTATTTGTTTCGCACCTTCGGAGCGAAACGGACTTAAAGTCACAAAAATCAAAAAAGAGATAACCAAATGGTTAACTCTTTTTTATTTGCAAACTTCTTAGTTGTTCTCTTTACCTTTGTGTTTTCCACTGAGTCCAAAGAGAGTTAGCAACATACCAAGTCCGAGGAGACCAGCGTGTGACCCCTTGTCACCTGTTGTAGGAAGAACTTCAGTTTGAGCAGAAGTTTCTGTCACTTTTTCAGTTTCTTTAACTGCTTCGCTTCTTGTTGAAATGAAGAATACTTTTCCATTAGGCGTTGTCACTACTTTAGACACCACTGGTTTGCTAGTTTCTAAATCTTTAGCAATAGTTGATGGAGTGACTGGTTTCAATGGATTAAGTGTAGGGTCTGCTGCATTTTCTTTTTTGTTCAAGGCAGCAAAATCAGCACTTGAAATTGAAATGGTACGTGAGTTTGGATTGATAACGGCATACTTAGAAAGGTCTGCACGTGTCAAGTAATCAGCAAAGACTGTGTCCATTGAAGGACCTTCTTCACGAGGACCACCTAGCATAGTGAAGCCATCACCACCAGCAGCCAAGAAGTCGTTGGTTACAAGATAGTAAGTTTCGTTAGTGTTAAGTGGTTTATAGACACCAGTTTCTGGGTCCAAAATGTCAATTGACAAGATACGTTTTTCAGCTGGAAGAGTTGTGTCATAGTAAACACGAGCTCCTGAGACTTGAAGGAAACCACCAGATGGTTCAAGAAGAGGTTGGCCATTTTCGTCCAGAACAGTTTTACCACTTTCGTCAACTTGGAGAATAGAACCAAGAGATTTGACAAACATATCATGGATATTTGACCTGTTACTTGAATTTGAGCAACTGAGTTACCAAATGGAAGAACGGCAATGATATCACCTTTAGTGATTGGTTTGTCTTTGGCGATTGTTTCACGAAGACCACCACCATTTGTCACGGCAAGGTTAGACTTGTGTGTGAAGGCTGATTGTCCGTAATCTAAGAGAGCATCGGCGACCACATTACCAAGGTTAGTTTCGCGAACACGAACGTCCATACGGTCACCGCTAAGTTTAACTGGGCTATTTTCAATAACGACTTTTGAGGAATCCGCCTTGTACTTAGCTTGGATATCATCAATCATAGCTTTAACTGTTGGGTTAACTTGATAATTTTTCTTAGCTTCGTCGTGTGAGATCACACCATGTGACAAGACACGGTCAGAATTATAAACGACGCGGCCAACATTGTTAAGGTAGCTACCAGTTTGGTTGTAAGTAACGTTATCGCCGTATGTCGCTGTGTGAAGAGTGTGTGAGTGACCATCGAGGACAAGAACACGTTTTCCTTTCAAAGGGGCATAATTTGAAAGAGCTTCTGCCAAAGTTGATCCACGCCATTCAACTGGAGTTGTTGTATCAATCCCCAAGTGACCAAGGACAACATAAGTCTTGTATTCCTTACCTTCGGCACGGGCATTTGATTCCACTTGGTCAACAACAGCCTTAACCTCAGTAATAGGATCGGTGAAAGAGACACCAGGAATATTTCGAGGGTGTGTCTTAGTAGCTGTCTCAGGTGTTGTAACACCAATAACGACTACTTCATCTCCATCAAGACCAGGTGTTTTGTCAACGATTGTAGATGGTTGGAAAAGACGTACGCCATTTACATATACGTTAGAGGTGATGATTGGGAAATTGATTTGTTTGCTCAAACGACGCAATTGATCAAGGCCAAAATCAAATTCATGGTTCCCCACTGTCATGGCATCAAAACCAACAGCATTCATGACATTTGCCATGTCTTCACCCTTAGAACTGTTTGAAATTGGAAGACCTTGGAATGAGTCCCCGGAGTCAAAGACAAGGGTTGTTCCTTTTGAACGAGAATCATTTACGATACCAGACAAAAGGGCATCACCAATAACTCCGTTACGATCATCTTCAACCATACGACCGTGAACATCGTTGGTGTGAAGGACAGTTACAGTGTCGTTGCTGGCACTTGTGCTAGCATTTGTCACGACTTCTGTTGTAGGAGTTGCGGCTGCAGTTGCAGTTTCACTTGCAGTGGCAACTGCTGTTTCGCTTGTTTCAGCTGTTGAAACAGTAACAACTGATGTTGAACTAGCTACTGGTGCTGCAGACTCGCTAGATGCAGTTGTTGCTGCAGTAGATGTCGCATTGCTAGTTGCCTCTGTAGCTACTACTTCAGTGCTTGGTGCCGTTACAGCTGCATGAGTTTCTACCTCGTCAGCATGGACAGCATTGGTCAAGATGGCAGTTGAGACAAGTAGGGTTGATAGGGTCGTTGCAACGACTGTTTTCTTCTTCATTCCAAAATACCTTTCTGATTTTTAAATCGTTTTTTATTATACCACATTTATAAGATTAGAATTAAATAAACTTCAATATTTTATTAGATATTCAAACAATTCTTTCAAAAAAGTCAATAGGTAGCTAAACGTTTTTCTAGATAACCTTGAAGCAGTTCAAAAGTAAAGCTCAAAGTCCAGTAAATAAGGGCGATTAGGATATACATTGACATGTAGTCATACTCACGCCCACCGATAATCTTAGCATTTTGGAAAATGTCAGGCACTGTAATCATAGCAGCTAATGACGAACTCTTAACCATATCAATAATAACATTACCAAGTGGGGCTACTGCTATACGCATGGCCTGAGGTAAGATAATTCGACGGATAATAGATTTCTGAGGAAGGCCAAGAGAACGAGCGGCTTCCCACTGCCCCTTATCTACTGCAGCTATGGATGAACGGAAAATTTCTGCCATATAAGCGGCACTGACACATGAGAAACCAATAAAGGCACAAAGAAGGGCAGGCAGCTGAACACCAATGTAAGGCAGACCAAAGTAAAGAATGAAGAGGACGACCAACATAGGGACCCCACGCATGATGGAAATATAAACACGGGCAGGATACTTCAACCAAGGTTTTTGCGACATCCGCATAAAGGCAAGGATGATGGCAAATACATTCCCAACCATAAAGCTTAAAAGGGAAATCCCCAATGTATAGGGCAGACCTGATAGGACATAGGGAATGCTTTTTAGAATCAGTGAAAAATCAATAATCATAAGTCTATCTTTCTAAACATTTCTTTAGCAAATAAGCGATCCAATTGGATCGCTCATATTATTCAACGTCAGAGATGTCAATCTCAGTGTAGTCAACTTTCGTTTTCTTTGTAACGTCTTGACCAGCAAAGAACTTCTCTGAAATCTTGGTAAGGGTACCATCTTTCTTCATATCTTTGATAGCTTTATTAACTTTTTCTTGAAGGGTTTTATTCTTCAATGAGAAAGTAAAGCTTGTTGAGTAAGGGTTACTGTAGATACCATCGTTAATCTTAACAGGGTACTTGTCTTTGATAGCGGCTACTGCCATCTTTTGCAAATAGTAATCGTTGACGATAACATCTGTACGACCATTTACTAAGTCTTGCATGTAAACATCGTTGGTAACATTGTCATATACGACGAGTTCAGCACCCATTTTTTTGGCAATCTTCATGTACTTGGTACTTGCAGCACCGGCTGCTTTCTTGCCTTTGAGGTCCTTCCATGAAGAAATTCCTGAGTTGTCAGATTCACGAACTACCATAGATGTAAATGAATACTTGTATGGTTCAGAACGTAAGAATTTTTTTACGTTCTTGTTGTCATCTTCGAGTGAGTAGTTAGCAATGTCTACTTGACCACTATTTACAGCAGTAAGCATGCCATCCACGCCCATCTCCGTGAAGTCAATTTTCAACTTAAGACGTTTTCCGACTTCTTTAAGAATCTCAACGTCATAACCAGTCAAATTGTTCTTATCATCGTGGTAGGTTTGAGGGTAAAGAGTTCCAGCAGTCGCAACCTTGATGCTTCCACGTTTCTCAATCTTTTCCCAGTTCTTCTCACCTGTACTCTGTGACGAGCAGGCAACCAAAAAGACCGCAGCCAAAATTAGGCTAAATACGGCGAAAAATCTCTTTTTCATCTATGTGTCTCTCCTTAAAAAATGAAGTTAAGTTAAAAACTTATAATCTTAGCCTACACTATTTGAAAGGGTTTCACAAAATATTGAACCGGAAATGAGACTGTCTAGCTAAAAAACGAACGTTCTTCCATTTGTTGGGCCAAGTGTAGCAAGAGGTCCTCTCTTCCCTTGGCGGCTGTCAGTTGAACACCAAGTGAAAGACCTTGCTCATCCCGATAGACAGGTAAAGAAATTGATGGTTGTCCCGTCAGGTTAGCTTGTTGAGTAAAAGGTGTCCAATCTAAGCTGTCCGCAAACATTTCCCAAATAAGTTCCTGTTGCTTTGGCCAGTCAAAATCAGCCATATGTTTGAGTTGGTTTTGTAGGTTTTCAGAGAGGGTAAACTGTCCATGCTTAGGTGCTACATCCGCAACTGTAGGTGTCAGAAGAATATCGTAAGACTCATGAAAATTCGCCATCTGATGGCTATACTGATCCCACTGGGCTAGAATTTTAGAGTAAATTTTAGCGGGAATCTTTTGCCCAGATTGGAAAATAGCCCAGGTCATCAACTCCATATCTTCAAGAGTCATCTGACATCCTAAACCAGCCTCTATGGAATCAAACATGGCAGCCGTCTCGACACTATTCATAATGTAGTAAGACTGCATGGCTTCAATCCCATTCAAGGGCTGATCGCTGATTTCATGCACATGATGTCCTAGACTTTCCAAGGCTCTAGCAGCCTTTTTTGTCGCCGCAATAGCAGATTCTGACACCTTACCACCAATAGGAGAGACAGTCGACAAAGCAATCTTCAAAGGTCTAACTGCTTCTTCTAACGACACTTTGCTAAGCTTCGGTAGAAGAAAAGGACTTTCCATCTGACACGTCTGCATGTGATAGAGCAAGCGTTTTGTATCGCGTACAGTCTTAGTCAAGGCAAACTGGACAGAGGCTCCCTGCCATCCACGGAAAGAACCTGGGCCAACTGGAATTCGTCCTCTGGTAGGCTTAAGCCCGATAAGTCCGTTAAAGGAAGCTGGAATACGGATAGAGCCTCCTCCGTCACTAGCCGGTGCCAAGGGAGAAATACCTGAACTCACAAGAGCAGCCGCCCCACCACTTGAGCCACCAGCATACGCGTTATATCATCAGGTAGATTGACAGAACCATGAATCTGAGCATCACTGATATTTTTGAAGCCAAACTCAGGAGTGCTAGAACGTCCTAAAATAATGAAGCCTAGTTCCTCAAGCTTTTTGACATAGTTATCTGTTTCCTTAGCTCGATAACTTGTAAATAGGCGAGAACCCGCGGTTGACGGCTCACCAGCTTGCTCCTGCCCTAAATCCTTTAGAAAAATCGGGACTCCAGCAAAAGGTTTCTCTGAAAAGTCTCTAGTTTCTGCTTCTTCTAAAGCTTTCTGATAGCGTTGGCTAACGATAGCATTGATGTTAGGATTCGTCCTCTCTGCTTCACGAATGGTAGCCTCCACTAGTTCTCGGGGACTGACCGTCTTATTTTGCACGGCTTGAGCCATTGCCGTTGCATCTGACCACTCATTAATTGTCATCTTATACTCTCCCTGCTTATCTTTTCCTAAATTATACTAAAAAAAGCGAAACGCCTAAAACGTACCGCCTTAAATCTTGATAATTAGTCTTGCCAAGTTTCTTGATTTTCTTTAAATTTCTTCAAAAGTTGAAGTCCGTCTGCTGTGATGTAGCCTTGAACTTTAGCGACTTTGATCAACTCAGTGTAGTTTGAAAGAGTGACCAATTTCACGCCAGCATCCGCGAAGTTTTTCTCAGCTTTTGGCAATTCGTAAGTGAAGATAGCAACAACACCGATAACATCAGCCCCTTCACGCTCTGCAGCTGCTACAGCATCAAGTACTGAACCACCAGTTGAAATCAAGTCTTCAACAACAACCATTTTTTCGCCTTTAACCACACGACCTTCGATTTGGTTACCAGCACCGTGATCTTTTGGTTTGCTACGGATGTAGGCAAATGGAAGGTTCATTTTGTCAGCGATAATCGCACCATGAGGAATACCAGCAGTTGCAGTACCTGCAATTACTTCTACTTCAGGGAATTCTTCCTTAATCTTTTCCACAAAACCATTTTCAATAAGTGTACGAGTTTCTGGGTAAGACAAAGTAATACGGTTGTCTGTGTAGATTGGTGATTTGATTCCTGATGCCCATGTAAATGGTTCTTCAGGTTTAAGGTAAACAGCCTTGATATCGAGCAAGTCAGATGCGATTTGTGTTGCTAATGTCATAATTATTATCCTCCGTAAAGCGTTTTCTACTCTTTATTATAACCTAATTCAATCTATTTTCCTATGAAATAAGGTCATTTTTGGAAAATTTATTGACCGTTCCATTGGGCCTTGATGTCATGATAAGCTGCTACTGGATCATCAGCTTGTGTAATTGGACGACCAACAACAATGTAATCTGAACCAATTTGACGGGCATCGGCAGGTGTCATGACACGTTTTTGGTCGCCAACTGCTGCTCCTGCTGGACGGATACCAGGTGTCAAACAAACGAAATCTTCATTTGTTGCTTCTTTGATTTTCGCTACTTCGTGTGCTGAGCAGACAACACCATCAAGACCTGCTTCAGCAGTCTTCTTAGCATAATGAACCACTGATTCTTGAAGTGTGGTTTGGATATTTTGGAAGTCACGCATCTGCTCTTCAGAGGTAGAGGTCAACTGTGTTACAGCAATCAAGATTGGACCATCTCCCAAGCCCTCACGCGCAGCCTTCATCATTTCCACACCACCAGCCGCATGCACATTAGTCATATCAACGCCAAGGTTAGACAAGACACGCATAGCTGATTTCACAGTATTTGGAATATCGTGAAGCTTAAGGTCAAGGAAAACACTATGACCAAGCTCTTTAACGTAGCGCACAATCTCAGGCCCAGCCGCATAGTAAAGTTCCATACCAATCTTCACATAGAGCTTTTCATCAGCAGGAAACTTAGCAAGGAAAGCCTTCACTTCCTCAAAAGACGGGAAATCAAGGGCAATAACAGGACGATTTTCTCTCATTTCTTATATCCTTTCACACAAAAAACCTCCGCCAGTCAGCGAAGGTTGCACGAAAATAGGGCAGTCCCTACCCTTTAGTGATGTCGTAGCATCTCAGTACACCTTTCTCGCCTCTCTGGACTCGATTAAAGGTTCAGTTCAATTTTTTTTATTATAGCGCTTTTATAAGGGAATGTCAAAGGGGGATGAAAGTAATTATACCTTTGCTGAACTCCTTAAAAATGCTATTTTTATTCTATTTCCCCAACAAGTCTGTTCGAACTTCCTTACGCAAGTCTTCAAGTGTTGTGATACCGTACTTGTCCATGACTTCAGGGAGGCGGTCAATGATTTTAGGGCAGGCATAGGGATCTGCGAAGTTGGCTGTTCCGACACCGATGGCTGAGGCACCAGCGATGAACATTTCGATAGCGGCTTCGGCACTGTCAACGCCACCCATACCGATGATTGGGAGGTCTGACGCTAGAGCAACTTGGCGGATAAGTTTAAGGGCAACTGGAAAGACAGCTGGCCCTGACATACCACCTTGACCGTTGGCAATGATAGGTTTGCGAGTAGCCAAGTCATAGCGTGTACCGACCAAGGTGTTAATCATGGTGAAACCTGTCGCACCGGCATCTTCGACTGCTTTGGCGACACTCGTGATATCAGCCACGCTCGGTGTCAGTTTGACATAGACGGGCACATCAGAGTGAGAGACGCTGGCTTTTACTGCCGCATAGGCAAGCTCTGGAACTTGTCCGATGAGGAGGCCGTTATTGCCATGGTCCACGTTTGGACACGAGATGTTGAGCTCGATCGCCTTGACGTTGCTGGCTTTGGAAATCTTATGAGACACTTCTGCATATTCTTCGTTTGAAAATCCAGCCACATTGGCAATGATTGGAAGCTCAGGATAATGCTCCTGCAACCAAGGAAGTTTCAGACAAGACGGCATCAACACCTGGATTTTGCAAGCCAATGGCATTGAGCATGCCTGATGGTGTCTCAGCCACACGAGGTGTCGGATTACCAAAGCGAGGATTGGCAGTCGTTGCCTTAATCATGATAGAACCTAGTTTGTCCAAATCATAGTACTTAGCATACTCTTGCCCAAAACCAAAGCAACCAGAAGCTGGGATAATAGGATTTTTCAAGTCAAGCCCTGGAAGGCTGATAGCTAAACGGTTTTCTGATTTAATCTCTGACATGGTAACCTCCTAGACGATGACTTTTCCGGTAGGGAAGACTGGTCCTTCTTCGCAAACACGAAGATTTTTGGCGTCCGACTCTCCCTTAACGTGAACGACACAGGCATAACAAGCACCCATACCACAAGCCATTCGTGCTTCCATAGAAACATAGGCATGAGGATGATTTTCAAACTTGCTGTCGACATATTTAAGCATACCTGGAGCTCCGCAACTATACACGGCATCTGGAGTCCAGTCGAAACCATCAATAACTGTCGAAACGTAACCCTTGATACCGTATGAACCGTCATCAGTCGTCACGTAGACTTCACCACAAGCTCTGAGTTTATCCTCCAAGATGACAGCATCCTTATTGGCAAAACCAATGACTGATACAACTTCAACTCCCTTAGCCTTCAACTGCTTAGCCGTCTCAACCAAAGGCGGCACACCGATTCCTCCACCAACGAGGAGGGCTTTCTGCCCAGCCTCAATAACGGAAATATCAAAACCATTTCCCTGAGGGCCCATGGTATCAATGGTTTGTCCAGCTACCATCTTAGAAAGGATAGCTGTTCCCTCACGCTCCACACGATAGACAATGGTTGCCTCTTTCTTGTCGTAGTCAATTTCTGAAATGGAAATTGGACGACGAAGGAGCTTACTTGGGTCTGGTACCTTGAGATGAACGAACTGACCAACCTTCATATCTGCAACCATCTCTCCCTTAAGCACCATCTCGAAAATACGAGGTGCAATCTCACGCTGACTCACAATGGTTAAATCTTCAACTAAAATCATGACAACCCTTTCTAAACTGCAAAATGTCATCAAAAAAACCTCGCCACATGGCAAGGTCGCACAAAAAATCACAGGAGAACCCTGTTTTTTCACCTGTCCGACCTTTCAAGCCTCTCTGGACTCATTTAAAGGTTATTTTGTCATTATTATAACCGTTTTCAAGACGGATGTCAAAGGAGAAAAGAAAAAACCAAAGCTCATAAAATTAAGCTAAGGTCTCTCCAGCCTATAACTAGGCCCTCTGTTTGATACGTTCTCTATCATCTCATAGAGTAACTTAAATTGTCAATATTCCTAACAATAGGTGCTAGAAGTCTTGAACAAGAGTCTTAAATAAGATTATTTAAACAATCTGTCGTAAACCATAGTATGAGCCAACTGTTGACCATCGCCACCCAACAAATCAACCAAGGCGTAAGCAAAGGCTAATGCAGTTCCGGCACCACGGCTAGTGACAATATTGCCGTCAACAACCACTAAGTCAGTTTGATGCTCAACAGATGCAATTTGTTCTTCAACACCAGGGAAACATGTGAATTTGCGACCTTCAAGAAGACCAGCACGTTCGAGAACAATTGGTGCCGCACAAATAGCAGCAACATATTTTCCAGCTTTTGCAGCCTCTTGAAGAGAGGCAATCAAAGTTTCGTTGTCGCGTAGATTAGTTGAGCCAGGCATACCTCCAGGAAGGACCACCAAGTCGTAATCCGCAAAATTGCCATCAAATACGCCATCCATGGCAACTTGAATCCCATGTGAGCCAGTTACTGACGCACTTTCAAGTCCAAGCATGCTACAGTCAAAACCTGCTCGGCGGAAGACATCCACTGGGCTCAAGGCCTCGATTTCTTCAAAACCTTCCGCAAATACTACTGCTACTTTTGTCATGATATACCTCCAATTGACTTATCACAAGATTCTATTACGCCTTAAATTATAGCAGTTTTAGAAGCAGGAAACAAACCATAAAAACGGACTTTGAGCATGAAAAAAGACAGCACATGGACTGTCTTTGTCATCTTATCTAAACAAACTTGCTAGGATCCACAAGAGATAAATATGGGCTGGGTAGAAAATATAGAAGAAATTCTTGTTCCCACTACCACGCTGACCGTTATAGAAATACATAGGAATCGCAGCAAAGACCATCATCCACTGAACGCCCGTCGGATCAAAGAGATGGGCAATCACTGAAATAACAGCTAAGACAATGATTTGAGCTATGCGATTGGTACGGAAAATATAGAATAGCAACCCAAGAATAACCATCACAAAGCCACCCTCAACCATGATAATACTTGGCACTAGTGACAAGATAAAGGCAACAATCTGCACAACGATTGGGTTTGCATGTGGCGTTTCAAATATGCCTGCAAGAATCACAACTGGAATAGACGAAAGAATCGGCAAGAAAAAGACACCAATCCCTTGAATCAACTCCTTGTTCGATTTATCGCGAAGCCCCTTAGCCAACAAATCCCAAGAACAAATAAAAATCCCAGTGATAAAGAAGGTTGAAAAAGCATTGTTCATCAAACCAATATCACCATTATGAAAAATACTACCAATGACGGCGTTGCCAATGATCATAAACCAACTCATGTAAAGCAAACGCCTGAGAAAAGCCATACGATCATGAGTGTAGTGAAAACTATCAGCAGCAAGAAAGAGGAAAATTGGGAAAGACAGACGTCCCAACATCGTCAACCATATAGGTGCCCCCATACTCCCGAACATCTGATAGATTTGGTCCAAAAACATAAGTGCAACAGCTAGGTATTTCAAATTAGTCGCATTGCATATCTTTTTAATATCGTTCATTTAATGCTCCTTTAATTTTCAGCATATTAAATGATACCACAAGTCAGATATAAATTCAAAGGTATTCGTGATAATCTAAGACATAACATTTAACTGTTTTAGCGTAACAATTTTTGTAATAAGAATGGTTCATAAGAATAACAAACTCAATTCCGACTACCCATCCAAAGCATTTTTACTCTCTTTGTGCTATAATAGTTAGGCAATATTTACGTTTATAACGTATGCAATTATTTAAAAAAACTAACAAAGCCCATAAACTCTGCAAGTTTTTGAAATATCTTTTTTTGCGAGCAGAGCGAGCAATTAACCGAGACTTTCCGCCGTGTTAAAAGCGCCTGAAACTAAAAGGTTTCAGGCGCTCGGAATTTTTGAGACGTTAGGTAGGCTCAAAAATTAGTCATGGAACTTTGTAAAAGTTCGCTGACGTCCGCCAACACCTAAGGAAAGTCTCACAGAAAATTTTATTTTTAAAATAAAACAATTATTATCAATAACAAGAAAGGAAGTACACCATGTCTTTTGACGGCTTTTTTCTTCATCATATGACGACTGAGTTGCGTGAGCAGGTGCTCTACGGGCGTATCCAGAAGGTTAATCAGCCTTTTGAGCGTGAGTTGGTCCTGACCATTCGTAACAATCGTCAGAATTACAAGCTTCTGCTTTCGGCTCATCCTGTCTTTGGGCGTATTCAGACGACCAAGGCTGACTTGCCAAATCCGCAGAATCCAAACACCTATACCATGATTATGCGGAAATACCTTCAGGGAGCGGTTATCGAGGATATCCAGCAACTGGAAAACGACCGTGTCCTTGAAATTTCTGTCTCTAACAAAAACGAAATCGGTGATAGCGTTAAGGTTACTCTTGTTATGGAAATCATGGGGAAACACTCCAATATTATCCTGATTGACAAGAACGAAAGCAAAATCATTGAGTCTATCAAGCACGTTGGTTTCTCACAAAATAGTTACCGAACTATTCTCCCTGGGTCTACCTATATTGCTCCTCCTAAGACGGACGCCAAGAATCCTTTCGACATTCCAGACGAAAAACTCTTTGAAATCTTGCAGACGGAGGATTTGTCAGCTAGAAACCTTCAAAAACTTTTCCAAGGTTTGGGGCGTGACACGGCCAATGAATTATCAGCCTTACTTGAGACTGATAAGCTCAAGAATTTCCGTGCCTTTTTCAATCGTGAAGTAGAGCCAAACTTAACGGCAAAAGCATTTTCAGCTGTAAGATTCTCAGACAGTCAGGACCAACCTGAGTTTGAAACCTTGTCAGCCCTTTTAGACTACTACTACTTGGACAAGGCGGCACGTGACCGTGTGGCTCAACAGGCTAGTGATTTGATCCACCGCGTGCAAAATGAACTGGAAAAAAACAAGAAGAAACTTGTTAAACAGGAAAAAGAGCTTGCAGCGACTGAGAATGCCGAGGAGTTCCGTCAAAAAGGTGAACTTTTGACAACCTACCTTAGCATGGTGCCAAACGACAAGGATAGTGTCGAGCTAGACAACTACTACACTGGTGAAAAGATTACAATTCCACTAAATGTAGCTCTAACACCTAACCAAAATGCTCAGCGTTACTTCAAGAAATACCAGAAACTCAAGGAAGCTGTTAAGCACTTGACTGGTTTGATTGAGGAAACCAAGCAAACTATTGATTATTTGGAAAGTGTTGAATTCAGTCTTTCTCAAGCCAACATGGATGAAATCGAAGATATTCGTGAGGAGCTTGTTCAGGCTGGCTTTATGAAGCGTCGTTCAACTGACAAGCGCCACAAGCGTAAGAAACCTGAACAGTATCTAGCTTCTGATGGTAAGACCATTATCATGGTTGGTCGTAACAACCTGCAAAATGAGGAGTTGACCTTCAAGATGGCTAAAAAAGGTGAGCTCTGGTTCCACGCCAAGGATATCCCAGGAAGTCACGTAGTTATCAAGGACAATCTTAACCCAACTGACGAGGTCAAGACCGATGCGGCTGAATTGGCAGCCTACTATTCTAAGGCTCGTCTATCAAACTTGGTTCAAGTGGATATGATTGATGTTAAGAAACTCAACAAACCAACGGCAGGTAAACCTGGATTCGTAACTTATACGGGACAAAAAGACCT
>BNJS01003738.1_pt1 | contig 74524 bp, 110 predicted proteins | sample 8540461 | NCBI WGS metagenome assembly BNJS01 (sample SAMD00202454, study PRJDB9452) | human saliva metagenome | isolation source: human saliva | place: Japan
GTTCGTACTACAACAGGAGGTTCTTCCTCTAGTTCTGGCGGTTCGTCCACAAGCGGCGGAAGCTCCTCCTCGGGCGGTTCGTCCAGTTCGGGCACGTCGACCAGCGGTGGTTCTACGCCGGGCACTGGCACAGTCCCGGGCGCTACACCGACACCGGGCGGCAGCACGGGAGGCTTTTAGCTTCACGGGCGGCGGCTCTGGCTCTGTCCCGGGCATGCCCGGCGGCAGCGTCGGCGGCGGCACGGCAATCCCGGGCGGCAGCTCGGGCGGCATCAGTGTCGTTGGCGGCGGCACGGGCAGCATCACCGGAAATCCGGGCGGCCTGACGGGCGGCACGACGATTCCGGGCGGCAGCTCGGGCGGCGGCGTCAGCCTTGGCGGCGGCGGCCTTACCGGCGGCTCTCACACCGAGCACGGGCGGCCTCACGGGAGGTTCCACACCTCGAGCACGGGTGGTATCACTGGCGGTTCCACACCGAGCACCGGCGGCCTGACCGGCGGTGTAACCGGTACGGGTGACACAACGCCCCAGGGAGCACCGGTGGTGTTACGGGTGGAACGACGCCCGTACACAGGGCGGCACGGGGACAACTCCGGGCGGCTCGACGGGCTCGACGCCGAGTGCAGGAACGACCACAGGCGGGTCAACCCGAGCACGGGTACAACGACCGGTGGCACAACGCCGAGCACGGGTGGTTCCACGACGGGCGGCGGCACGACCGGCTCGAGCACGGGCACGGGCGGAACGTCGACCACGACGGGTGGCTCGTCCACCTCGACAGGCGGTTCCTCGACAGACAGGCGGTTCCTCGACAAGCACAGGTGGCTCGTCTCACCTCAACCGGTGGCTCTTCGAGCAGCACGGGCGGTTCTTCATCTAGTTCTGGTGGTTCGTCTACCACAGGAGGCTCTTCCTCCAGTTCGGGCGGTTCGTCCAGCTCGGTGGTTCGTCCACAAGCGGCGGAAGCTCCTCTTCGGGCGGCGGTTCGTCCAGCTCTGGCACGTCGACCAGCGGCGGCTCTACGCCGGGCACTGGGCACAGTCCCGGGGCTACACCGACACCGGGCGGCAGCACGGGAGGCTTTAGCTTCACGGGCGGCGGCTCCGGCTCTGTTCCCGGGAATGCCCGGCGGCAGCGTCGGCGGTGGCACAGCAATCCCGGGCGGCAGCTCGGGCGGCATTAGCGTCGTTGGCGGCGGCACGGGCAGCATCACCGGGTAATCCGGGCGGCCTGACGGGCGGCACGACGATTCCCGGGCGGCAGCTCGGGTGGCGGCGTCAGCCTTGGCGGCGGTGGCCTTACCGGGAGGTTCTCACACCGAGCACGGGCGGTCTGACCGGTGGTTCTACGCCGAGCACGGGCGGGCTCACGGGAGGTTCGACACCGAGCACGGGCGGCCTGACCGGTGGCTCTACGCCGAGCACGGGCGGATCACTGGTGGTTCAACGCCGAGCACGGGTGGTCTCACTGGGTTCCACCGAGTACGGGTGGCCTACCCGGTCCACACGAGTGGGTGGCCTGACCGGTGGCTCACACCCTAGCACCGGCGGCCTGACGGGTGGTTCGACACCCAGCACGGGTCATCACGGGCGGCACGGGGACAACCCGGGCGGCTCGACGGGCTCTACACCGAGTGCAGGAACGACCACGGGCGGGTCAACCCCGAGCACGGGAACAACGACCGGTGGCACAACGCCGAGCACGGGTGGTTCCACAACAGGTGGCGGTACAACACCGGGAACGACAACAGGCACAACGACGGGCACAGGCGGCTCGTCTGCTTCGAGTACAACAACAGGCGGCGGAACGACGGGCTCGACCACGGGCACGGGCGGAACGTCGACCACGACAGGAGGCTCGTCCACCTCGACAGGCGGTTCCTCGACAAGCACAGGTGGATCGTCTACCTCAACCGGTGGCTCTTCGAGCAGCACGGGCGGTTCTTCTACTTCAACAGGAGGTTCTTCCTCTAGTTCTGGTGGTTCGTCCACGAGGGGTGGATCTTCGTCCAGCTCTGGCACGTCGACCAGCGGCGGCTCTACGCCGGGCACTGGCACAGTCCCGGGTGCTACACCGACACCGGGCGGCAGCACGGGAGGCTTTAGCTTCACGGGTGGCGGCTCAGGCTCTGTCCCGGGAATGCCCGGCGGCAGCGTCGGCGGCGGCACGGCGATTCCGGGCGGAAGCTCGGGCGGCATCAGTGTCGTTGGCGGCGGCACGGGCAGCATCACCGGAAATCCGGGCGGCCTGACGGGCGGCACGACGATTCGGGCGGCAGCTCGGGCGGTGGCGTCAGCCTTGGCGGCGGTGGCCTCACGGGAGGCTCTACGCCGAGCACGGGTGGTCTGACCGGCGGTTCGACACCGAGCACGGGTGGGCTCACCGGTGGTTCTACACCCTAGCACGGGTGGTTCGACACCCAGCACGGGTGGACTGACGGGTGGTTCTACGCCGAGCACCGGCGGTGTAACTGGCGGCACAACGCCAAGCACCGGTGGTGTTACGGGTGGAACGACGCCTAGCACGGGCGGCACGGGGACAACTCCGGGCGGCTCGACGGGCTCGACGCCGAGTGCAGGAACGACCACAGGCGGGTCGACCCCGAGCACGGGTACAACAACCGGTGGAACAACGCCGAGCACGGGTGGTCGTCCACCACGGGCGGCGGCTACAACGCCGGGAACGACAACAGGTACAACAACGGGCACAGGTGGCTCGTCTACTTCGAGTACAACAACAGGCGGCGGCACGACGGGCTCAACCACGGGCACGGGCGGAACGTCGACTACAACGGGTGGCTCGTCCACATCGACAGGTGGTTCCTCGACAAGCACAGGTGGCTCGTCTCACCTCAACCGGTGGCTCTTCGAGCAGCACGGGTGGATCGTCTACCTCGACGGGCGGCTCCTCGACAAGCACGGGGGCTCTTCTACTTCAACAGGAGGTTCTTCCTCCAGTTCTGGGTGGTTCGTCCACAAGCGGCGGAAGCTTCCTCGGGCGGCGGCTCGTCCTCCAGTTCGGGCACGTCGACCAGCGGCGGCTTTCACGCCGGGCACGGCACAGTCCCGGCGCTACACCGACACCGGGCGGCAGCACGGGAGGCTTTTAGCTTCACGGGCGGCGGCTCTGGCTCTGTCCGGGAATGCCCGGCGGCAGCGTCGGCGGCGGCACAGCGATTTCCGGGCGGCAGCTCGGGCGGCATCAGTGTCGTTGGCGGCGGCACGGGCAGCATCACCGGAAATCCGGGCGGCCTGACGGGCGGCACGACGATTCCGGGCGGCAGCTCGGGCGGCGGCGTCAGCCTTGGTGGCGGTGGCCTCACGGGAGGCTCTACGCCGAGTACGGGTGGTCTGACCGGCGGTCTCGACACCGAGTACAGGGTGGGCTCACTGGCGGCTCTACGCCGCACAGGCGGACTTACCGGCGGTTCGACACCCAGCACAGGTACACCAACGGGCGGCACGGGTACAACTCCGGGCGGCTCGACGGGCTCTACGCCGAGTGCAGGAACGACCACAGGCGGGTCGACCCCGAGCACGGGTACAACCACCGGTGGCACAACGCCGAGCACGGGTGGCTCGTCCACGACGGGTGGCGGTACAACACCGGGAACGACAACAGGCACCACGACGGGCACAGGTGGCTCGTCTGCTTCGAGTACAACAACAGGTGGCGGCACGACGGGCTCGACCACGGGCACGGGCGGAACGTCGACCACGACAGGGCGCTCGTCCAGCTCGACCGGCGGCCTCGTCAGCACAGGTGGATCACCTCACAGGGGCTCGAGCAGCACGGGTGGCTTCTACTCAACAGGAGGTTCTCCTCAGTTCTGGGTGGTTCGTCCACAAGCGGCGGAAGCTCCTCCTCGGGCGGCGGTTCGTCCTCCAGCTCTGGGCACGTCGACCAGCGGCGGCTCTACGCCGGGCACAGGGCACGGTCCCGGGCGCTACACCGACACCGGGCGGCAGTACGGGAGGCTTTAGCTTCACGGGCGGCGGCGCTGGCTCTGTCCCGGGAATGCCCGGCGGCAGCGTCGGCGGCGGCACAGCAATCCCGGGCGGCAGCTCGGGCGGCATCAGCGTCGTTGGCGGCGGCACGGGCAGCATCACCGGGCAAATCCGGGCGGCCTGACGGGCGGCACGACGATCCCGGGCGGCAGCTCGGGCGGTGGCGTCAGCCTTGGCGGCGGTGGCCTGACCGGCGGTTCCACACCCGAGCACGGGCGGTCTGACTGGTGGCTCCACACCCTAGCACGGGTGGCATCACCGGCGGCTCTACACCGAGCACGGGCGGCCTTACTGGCGGTTCGACACCGAGCACTGGCGGCCTCACGGGTGGTTCGACGCCGAGCACCGGCGGTGTAACTGGCGGCACAACGCCAAGCACCGGTGGTGTTACGGGTGGAACGACGCCGAGCACGAGCGGCCTTACGGGAGGTTCCACACCGAGCACGGGTGGACTTACCGGCGGCTCTACACCAGCACAGGTACGCCCACGGGCGGCACGGGGACAACTCCGGGTGGCTCGACGGGCTCGACACCGAGTGCAGGAACGACCACAGGCGGGTCAACTCCCGAGCACGAGCACCACAACCGGTGGCACAACGCCGAGCACGGGTGGCTCGTCCACAACGGGCGGCGGCACGACGGGACTCGACCACGGGCACAGGGCGGAACGTCGACCACAACGGGTGGCTCGTCCACCTCGACGAGCGGTTCATCGACAAGCACAGGTGGATCGTCTACTCGACAGGTGGCTCTTCAACCGCACGGCAGGCCCTCTACTTCAACAGGTGGCTCTTCGACCAGCACGGGTGGTTCTTCTACCAACAGGTGGCTCTTCCTCCAGTTCTGGTGGCTCGTCCACGAGCGGCGGAAGCTCCTCCTCGGGTGACGGCTCGTCCAGCGCTGGTGGATCTTCTTCCGGTTCGGGTACGTCAACAGGCGGCTCCGAGACGAATACGCCGCAGGGGTCGACGCAGGTGCCGACCAGCGACAAGGTCATTGTCACGATGGGGAACAACCCCTGAGACACATGACTATGTTGAGGGCTCGGACGGCTCGTTCGGCTTTGACCTCGGGAAGACACGCGGGATTCGTGGTGTGCATCACGAGGAGATCCCCAGCAGCACGGCTGAGGCAATCCCCGTCCTCTTTACGGATGGCGGCTCGCGCGATCTCGACGGCATCTATACGATCAACTATAGTCCCTGCACGTCTGACGATCAAGCCCTGCCTCAAAGAAGGTGGACATTCCGGATCCGAAGGAAATCTGGAATATGACTGAGCAGACGCTCAACTTCCTCTATCAGACGGCAAACGGAACCTATGAGGTGACGTTTGGCAACGGCATTGTGACGCTCTATCCGAAGGATGAACCGGCACTTACGATTGTGACGAGTTCGGACCGTAAGGCGGAACGCGCCGTGCTGGCATCGGGACTGCTCACAGCGATTGAGGATCTCGGTGTAACGCCGGTAGAGATCCGTGCAGTCTACATCTTCAAGGTCTTTTGCAGATAAAACCGACTGCGTAGTAGTTTTATTTCCATCATATAGAGCGGTACGGAAATGTTGGTTTTCGTGTCGCTCTTTTCTTGTGCCCGTTGCTTTAAGGGCTCTCACTATCTTTTTGTATGACGAAAAACAAAAAAACTTTGACTTTTTGTCATTTTGCTATTGACTTTTTGTTTTTTACGCGGTATATTCTTTATAGATTTTTGATTAGCACTCAGTTTTATAGAGTGCTAACAGAATTGAAAGGAGAGGGGTGAATGTCGAACGATCTGGATGAGCGCAAGAGCCAAATCCTATGGGCGGTCGTTGATGACTATATTGCATCGGCGGAGCCGGTCGGGTCACGGACGCTTGCGCAGAAGTACAATCTCGGCATCAGCCCTGCCACCATTCGCAACGAAATGGCGGATCTGGAAATGCTCGGTTATCTGGAGCATCCGCACACATCCGCCGGGCGTATTCCGTCGTCGAAGGGCTATCGCTTCTACGTCGACGGGTTGCAGCCTATCGCTCCGGTGACGGACGCCGAGAAGGCAAAGATTCACGATTGGTACAAAGGGCGCGTGCGGAGGCTCGATGAGGTGTTCCAGGAAACGGCGCGCCTCATCGCCGATGTGACACATAACGTGTCGCTCGTGCTTGCACCGCAGGCCGCACAGTCCACGTTCCGCATGCTGCAGTTTCCTGCCGCTTGACCTCGGTCACGCGATTGCCGTCCTCATGACGGATGCAGGATTCGTCGAAAACCGTATCGTCGAGATTCCCGACGGTGCAACGTTCGCGGACTTCCAGCGCATGGCGGGCGCGGTGAATCAGACGCTCTCGGGCAAGGCACTCCGTGCTGTGACAAAGCAGGATATGCGACGCATCCGCGATGCGATCGGCGATGAGTCGATCTTCGTCGCGGCGGTGGAGGTGATGCACCGCGCGCTCGAAGGGCGTGAGGATGGTCGTCTCTACCTTGGCGGGACCGCGCAGCTCCTCAGCAATCCCGAGTTTCAGGATCTCGATCGCGTACGCGCGATGCTGCTCGTCCTTGAGCGCGAGGATCTTGTGAAGGATATCCTGCATACCCATGCGGGAGAGGGCCTGACAGTCACGATCGGGCGCGAGAACGAGAGCAGTACAGTTTTGGGACAGCAGCTTCATCACGGCGACCCTATCATGTCGACGGGAAGCTGCTCGGAACGATTGCCGTGCTCGGACCGACGCGGATGGAGTATGCGAAAGCAATGCGCATCCTTGACTATGTCAATACGAATTTGACAGAAATGATCTATCAATTAAAGTGGTAGGAGAGGTGAACGGCTTGCAGGAAGAAGAGAAAGTACAGGACATGGCAGAGGGGCAGCCTGAGGCTGCTGCGGATGCTGTGACTGAGACGGATGCGGCGGACGCACCCGCAGGGGAGGAGGACAGCGCCCCGACCGAGGCGGATAAAATTGCCGCACTCGAGGCGGAGCTGAAGGAAAAGAGTGATCGTGTCCTGCGCCTGCAGGCGGATTTTGAAAACTTCCGCCGCCGCACGGCGAAGGAAAAAGAAGAACTCGCCGCCGTCATTACACAGAATATGCTCAGCGATCTGCTGCCGCTCCTCGATAATTTTGAGCGTGCACTTGCCGTGGAGCAGACGGATGTCGAGGCGTTCCAGAAGGGCGTCGAGATGATTCACACGCAGCTGCGCGAGGTCATGCAGAAGCACGGCCTTGAGGCCATCAAGGCAGAGGGGCAGCCCTTTGATCCGAATTTCCATCAGGCAGTGATGCGCGTGGAGGATGCGGATGCGGAGGACGGCACGATCACACAGGTGCTCCAGAAGGGCTACCAGGTAAAAGGTCGTGTGATCCGCCCCGCGATGGTGCAGGTCGCTGGTAACTGAGGGAACACTGATACTCAGCACTACTATCTTGACGCATCTTTTTGCCCACACTTCGGCGGAAAATCCTCCACAGAGCACCACTCTGCGTCCGGTTTTCCACCTCGTTCGGACAAAAAATCTACGCCAATCTGGCAGGCCTCATTTTATCAGTGATTCCCTAACGAAATAATATCTTTATGATTTTTGGGGAATATAACATGGCTAAAGTAATTGGTATTGATCTTGGCACGACGAACTCGGTTGTCTCCGTGATGGAGGGCGGCGAGCCGGTCGTTATTACGAATCCTGAGGGCAGCCGCATCACGCCGTCTGTCGTCGGTTTTACGAAGGACGGTCAGCGTCTCGTCGGCCGCCTCGCGAAGAATCAGGCGGTGTCGAATCCTGACCGCACGATCTCGTCGATCAAGCGTCACATGGGCGATCCGAACTATCATGTCACGATTGACGGAAAGAGCTACACGCCGCCCGAGATCTCGGCAATGATTCTGCAGAAGCTCAAGAGCGATGCAGAGGCATATCTCGGCGAGACCGTCTCGCAGGCGGTCATCACGGTGCCGGCATACTTCAACGACAGCCAGCGTCAGGCGACGAAGGATGCGGGCAAGATCGCAGGCCTTGAGGTGCTGCGTATCATCAACGAGCCGACGGCGGCGGCACTTGCCTATGGTCTGGATAAGGATCAGGATGAGACGGTGCTCGTCTTCGACCTCGGCGGCGGCACGTTCGATGTCTCCATTCTTGAGCTGAGCGAGGGCGTGTTTCGAAGTCAAGGCGACGAACGGCGACACGGTGCTCGGCGGCGATGATTTCGACAAGAAGATCATGGACTGGATGGTCGAGGAGTTCAAGAAGGAGAACGGCATCGACCTCTCGCAGGACAAGATGAGTGCACAGCGTCTCATCGAGGCAGCTGAGAAGGCGAAAGATCGAGCTTTCGAGCATGAGCCAGACGAACATCAACCTGCCGTTCATCACGGCAGATGCAACGGGGCCGAAGCATCTCGATCTGACGCTTTCGCGTGCGAAGTTCGATGAGCTGACGGCTGACCTCGTGGAGCGCACGATGGTGCCGACACGCAAGGCAATGGAGGATGCGGGGCCTCGGGCAGCGACATCGACAAGATCATTCTCGTCGGCGGCTCGTCCCGTATCCCTGCGGTACAGGGAAGCCATTCGCAAGATCCTGGCAAGGAGCCCCTCGAAGGGCGTCAACCCGGATGAGTGCGTCTCCATCGGCGCAGCGATCCAGGGCGGTGTCCTCGTCGGTGAGGTCAAGGATGTCCTGCTCCTCGACGTTACCCCGCTTTCGCTCGGCATCGAGACCCTCGGCGGCGTCTGCACGAAGATCATCGAGCGCAACACGACGATCCCGACCTCGAAGAGCCAGGTGTTCTCGACGGCGGCGGACAATCAGCCGGGCGTTGAGATCCATGTCCTGCAGGGCGAGCGCGAAATGGCAGCGGGCAACAAGACCCTCGGCCGTTTCCAGCTCACGGACATCCCGCCCGCACCGCGCGGCGTACCCCAGATCGAGGTCAAGTTCGACATCGATGCAAACGGTATCGTCAATGTGTCGGCAAAGGATCTCGGCACGGGCAAGGAGCAGAAGATCACGATTCAGTCCGACAGCGGCATGAGCAAAGAGGATATCGACCGCATGGTCAAGGAAGCCGAGGCACACGCTGCCGAGGATAAGGCGCAGAAGGAAGCCGTCGATGCGCGCAACACGGGCGACTCTCTCGTCTATCAGGCGGAGAAGGCGATCAAGGATCTCGGCGAGAATGCGGACAAGGCGCTCGTCTCCAAGGTACAGGCAGGCATTGATAAGCTGAAAGAGGCGCTCAAGGGCTCTGACATCGAGGCGATCAAGTCCGCGACGGAGGAAGTCCGCCAGCCGCTCTATGAACTTTCTGCCGCTGCCTATCAGCAGGCACAGCAGGCGGCGGGTGGCGCCGGTGCGGCACCGGGCGCGGAGGCAAATGCCGGCGCAGGTGCGCAGGGAGCGCCGCAGGACGACAACGTCGTCGATGCGGAGTTCACCGAAGTCAAGGACGATAAGAAGTAAGGTGGTATCGTGAGCGAGAAACGCGATTACTACGAAGTCCTTGGGCTCAAAAAGGGAGCCTCGGACGACGAGATCAAAAAAGCATACAAGAAACTCGCGCGCAAGTATCACCCCGACCTCAACCGTGACGACCCGAAGACCGCTGAGGAGAAATTCAAGGAGGTCAACGAGGCGTACGATGTGCTGAAGGATCCGAAGAAGAAGGCGACGTATGACCAGTTCGGTCACGATGCCTTTTGACCCGCGCCGCGGCGGTGCGGGAGCCGGAGGGGGGAACCCCTTCGGCGGCGGATTCGAAGGCTTCGATATGAATGATATCTTCGATATGTTCGGCATGGGCGGCGGCGGTCGTCGTGCACGCAGACAGGGCCCCGAGCGCGGGGCTGATCTGCGTTACGATCTGGAGATTTCGTTTGAGGAAGCGGCATTCGGCAAGGAGGTCGAGCTCTCCATTCCGCGTGAGGAGAACTGCCCGACCTGCGGCGGCTCCGGTGCGGCAAAGGGCTCGGAGGCGGAGACCTGCCCGACGTGCCACGGCACGGGACAGGAACAGGTCATGCAGCGGACGATGTTCGGCAATATGATGAGTGCACATACGTGCAGCCAGTGCCACGGCACGGGCAAGATCATCAAGACGCCGTGTCCCGACTGTCATGGTACGGGCCGCAAGCGCGTGACGAAGACGATCAAGGTCAACATTCCGCGCGGCGTGGACGACGGCCAGCGCGTCCGTGTGACGGGCGGCGGCGAGGCGGGCGTACGCGGCGGTGCAAACGGCGACCTCTACGTCTACATCTTCATCCGGCCGCACAAGCTGTTCCAGCGGCGCGGCAACGATGTCATCATCGAGATCCCGATCACGTTCGTGCAGGCATCGCTCGGCGATACCGTACAGGTGCCGACGCTCGACGGGGCGGTCGAGCTTAAGATCCCGGCGGGGATCCAGACGGGAACGGTGCTGCGCGTCAAGGGCAAGGGAATCCCCAGCCTGCGCGTGGCACAGGACGCGGTGACGAGCATGTCCGCGTCAAGGTCACAACGCCGCAGAAGCTCTCAGCGAAGCAGAAGGAGCTCCTCAAGGAGTTCGCAGAGCTGAGCGGCGATGCGGTGAATCCGGAGCAGAAGAGCTTTACGGAGAAGTTCAAGGATCTGTTTACCTGATCTATTTCAGTGAGGCGGCTGCAGCGTTTGCTGCGGCCGCCTCACTGCGCATTGACATCGTTTCCTACTTTTGTTAGGATAAAAGGAATTGAAATTTGTATTGAGGGCGCATGGCATCGGGAGGGTTCATGGAAAATGTCTACGCGTTGGTCAAGCGCTTTTACTTGGCGCATGGACGCGCACAGATTTTTGTTCCGCGCACACTGACGGAGCGGTATCTGCGTGAGGCGGCGTGGCGGGGCGAGAGTGCTGAGGGGCTGTGTACGGACTGGTACTGCATCGAGGACTTTTCTCACGGTCATCATGCGGCGCGATGAGTCACTCGCACGGCTTTTTGATCCATATCGACTACCTTGCGCTCTTTTTTTCCGCTTTGCCGACGCGCATATCGATCGTCGTCCGCTGAAACGCCATGCGGAGGACTATTTTAAACGCATGAATGACTTCCTCACGTATCTGGATGAGACGGGGAAGTATGAGATCGATTTCGGTGAGCTGGATGCCGATCTGGAGATGTTCTACCTTACGGGGCGTTTTCGCCTGCCGGAGCGTGTGGAGTGGGAGGAGATCGAAGGGCTGACCCTTGAGGATATCGAGGAGGATGAGCGCATCGAGATGGAGGAGCTGAATTTGCAGCTCAACGAGCTCCTCCACGAGATCGGCGAGTATTTCCGTCGCCCCATGTACCAGCGGGAGATCGGGCGCGCGGCGATGATCTATACGGGCAATCTCTACGATGCGAGTGCCTACGAGCAGTCTTCTGACGAGGAAAAAGAGGCGTTCTGGCTGCGGTTCTGGGACTATTTCTTCTTTGATTATCATCTGATCAGTACGGATGAGACACCGATCGAGCACTTCTGTGCGAAGGAGGATAAGACGCTGCGGCAGGATGAACGCGAGATTCTGCGCGATCTCCTCGCGGCACGATTTGCCGTGCTGACGGTGGAGGAGACGTATGAGGATCACATTGTCTGCAGCGATCTTCTGCGTGAGGAGGAGGTTGTTCTGCCGCGGCCCTGACATCCCGGGGGCGCTCGAGAAGAACATTCTGTTTGGGCACATCTGTGATGAGGGCATGATGATGCTCAACTATATCACGGCCGTACCCGCGAGCCGACCGCTGCAGCGGCGCATCAAGGATACGATTCAGCAGGAGTATGAGCTCTTTCTCTATCAGTCGCCCAAGGCAGATATGGATGATTTTCTCGCACGCGAGGCGGCACTCGTGCGTCATACGATTCACATGCTCGCGTCGCGTGCACGGCTGAACGTCCTGCCGCAGCATGCGCTGCCGCCGAGGCGTCCGAAATGGACGCTCTCGCAGCGTAGGTGTGCGGAGGAGTTCAGTGCACTCGCTGTCGTATCGGAGGCACTGGGATTCAGCCACCATGCGCGGGATTTGCTCGGGACGATGTTCTTTGACTACGCGCAGTTTGATCTGAAGCGGGCGCAGACGGCGGAGATGCTGACGGCAGCGATTTTCCTCTTTGCCGAGATCAATGGCATTGATCTCACGTCGCTCACGGAGCTGTATCATGTGCTCGGTTCGAATAAGCGGAGTGTCAATGCCGCGTATCGCCGTATGCGGGAGACGCTCGGCTGCGTTCCGTTCGACCCGCGCTATCTGAGCGAGGAGGGGTTCGTGACGATGTTGTGCGGTGCGGCGATGCGCAAGGTGGATGAGAAAACAGAGTCGTGAAGGGAGGAGACCCCATGGAACAGGATCCGCGTATCCGGCCGATGAGTCCGGAGGAGAATGCCGCTTATCGCGGCGTGACGGTGGATGAGAGCGGCGCAGAGCCGCAGGATGAGGAACGGCACGGCGCTGCCTATGGCGGCGGGCGCGGTTCTGTGCGCTATATCCGCATCGGGACAGGGATACCGCGCCGTTCGCTGTTTTCGAGCATTGTATGGGCGGCTGTGTTTGCGGCACTCCTTGCGGCGTTCCTCTTTGTCGCGCTGCCCGCGATTGCCATGATTCTCGTGGCCGTCCTGATCGCAGGAACGATCCTCCGTCTCATCGGTCCGAGCCGCGTGATGTCGTGGATCGTACGGCGGCTGTACGGGAGATAGATTTTGGAGAACGAGAACTTTATCTTCGCCTTTTGGCGCGGTAACAGCAGATGTTTCGTGAGAAGTAGGGCTTTACAAAAGTCCTATCCTATGCTATACTGCAAGAAATTCATTTAAGTTTCGGAAAGAGTGGGTGGAAGCCCACTCTTTCATTACGTATGAGAAGAGGGAGAGCATGAGCGCGAAGATCGAGGAGCGCGTCGAGGAGATGGTGCGCGGACTGCTGACGGATTCGCCCGCCATCGAGCTGGTGGATGTCGAGTACGTGAAGGAGCGAGACTACTATCTGCGCGTTTACATCGACAAGGCGGGCGGCATCGACATCGACGACTGTCAGAGTCTCAGTGAGCGGCTGGAGGAGGTTCTCGATCGGGAGGACGTTATTCCAGACGCCTACATGCTGGAGGTTTCGTCGCCGGGGCTTGACCGTGTCCTGCGCAAGGAACGTGATTTTGTGCGTGAGCATGGACGCGTCGTCGATGTGACGCTCTATGCTCCGTTTGAGGGGAAGAAACAGTGGACAGGGACGCTCGCGGGTTATGACGGTGAGACGTTGACACTGGACGACGGGATACGGATTCCCATGAAGCAGGTCTCACAGGTGCGCCTGCATATCGATTTTTAGGAGGCTTTTGGGGTTGGCAAGAAAAAAATACCAAGGAGAAGGACAGCGGCAAGGGAGTTTTTGCAGACGCTGAAGGAGCTGGCGTACGAGAAGGGCATCGACGAAGAGCTCCTCTTTGAGACGATCGAGGCGGCACTGATCTCGGCGTATCGCCGTAACTTCGGTGCGGCGCAGAATGTCCGCATTTCCCTGTCACGTGAGACGGGCGCATTCCATGTTTTCGCCATCAAGACGGTGGTGGATGAGGTGGAGAGCGATGTCACGGAGATTGGACTTGCACAGGCCAGAGCCATCAATCCGGACTATGTGGTCGGCGACGTGGTCGAGATCGAGATGACGCCGGCAAACTTCGGACGTATTGCCGCACAGACGGCGAAGCAGGTCGTCATGCAGCGACTGCGTGAGGCAGAGCGTGGCATCGTCTACGAGGAGTACATGAACCGCTCCTCGGAGATCGTCACGGGGATCGTCCAGCGTGTCGAGGGGCATAATGTGTTCGTGGACATCGGGCGCGCTGAGGCGGTGCTCATGGCGACAGAGCAGCTGCCGAATGAGACGTACAACTACGGCGACACGGTGCGCGCCTACATCATCGAGGTCAAGCGCACGAGCCGCGGTCCGCAGATTATGCTCTCGCGGACGCATCCGGGACTGCTCAAAAAGCTCTTTGAACTGCAGGTGCCGGAGATTCAGGAGGGGTCGTCGAGATTCGCTCCATCGCGCGTGAGGCGGGCAGCCGCTCCAAGGTGGCGGTCTGGTCGTCCGAGGAACGCGTCGATCCCATCGGCGCCTGTGTCGGCCCGCACCATATGCGCGTACAGGCGGTTGTCGATGAACTGGCGGGGGAGAAGATCGACATTGTCAAATGGAGTGACGATCCCGCGACCTATATCGCCAACTCGCTGAATCCCGCCAAGGTGATCTCGGTCGCGGTGAACGAGGCGGAAAAAAATCTCCCGCGTCGTGGTGCCCGACTACCAGCTCTCACTTGCCATCGGCAAGGAGGGGCAGAATGCCCGCCTTGCCGCGAAGCTCACGGGATGGAAGATCGACATCAAGAGTGAGACGCAGGCACGGGAAGCAGAGCAGGCCGATGGTGCGCCTACGGATGCGCCGTCCGAAGACCAAGCGGCGGCCGAGGAGGCCTAAATGGGGCGGGCGAAACAGCCCGAGCGGCTGTGTGTCGGCTGTCGAACGCTGCATCCCAAGGGACGAACTGCTGCGTGTTGTGCGTCACGCGGATGGAACCGTCGGTATTGATCCGACCGGAAAGAGCCCGGGACGCGGGGCCTATCTCTGCCGCTGTGTCGCCTGTGTGCAGGAGGCACGGCGGCATGGCGGCCTTTCGTGGTCACTGAAAGGCCGCGTTGCACCTGCCGTCTACGATGCGGCGGAGGCGGCGGTCTCCGGAGAGGAGTGTGCTCATGGACGCAGCGACTGAAACGCGCGTACAGAATCTCCTCAGTATGGCGGCACGCGCGCGGCGCATTGTCTCGGGAGCATTCATGGCGGAGGAGATGCTGCGGAAGAAGCGCGGTGCCTATCTCCTGCTCGCGCGGGATGCGTCGGAGGAGACGAAGGATAAATTTACCCGCATGGCGGCACAGATGGACGTGCCGGCGGCGGAACTGCTGACGATGCAGCAGCTGGGACACTGTCTTGGCAAGGAATACCGTGCTGTTGCACTGCTGATAGATAGAGGATTTGCAAAGAGGCTCGCCGCCTGCTTGCATGATATACCGACGGGGGTGGATTGATGTCAGAAGCGAAATACAGAATCACCGATTTGGCGAAGGAATTTAAGACGGACAAAGGTACCATTATTGACATCCTGAAGAGCAAGAACTACAAAGTAAAAAATATGTTCAGTGCCGTCGGTGAGGAGGAGCGCGCAGCCGTCAAGGCGGAGCTCGGACGTACGGCGAAGCCCGTGCGTAAGGAGGCGCTGCCGAGCAAGGCAGCAGCGAAAGCTGCGGCACCGAAGACGACTGCGCCAAAGAAGCCTGCTGGAGAAGGCTGACGACGCGGAAAAGCCGGCAGAACAGCCGGAGGTAAAGGCTCCGAGTGCGCCCGCTGAGGAGAAGGAGCGCCCTGTTCTTCGTGCGCGTACGAAGGCGCCCGGCATCGTCATCGTTCGGCAGGCACCTGCCAAGACTGCGGCCGAGACGCCGCAGCGTCGGAGCAGTGCAGGGGCAGCAGGCGGCTCTGCGAGCCGCAGCTCCCGTCCGGCAGGGCGCCCCGGTGGGCACGCCCGGCGGCAGCACCGGCAATGCCCTGCGATGCCGCCGACGGAGGGACGCGGTGAGAGCCGCAGACGCGGCGGCGGTCGCAGCAATGAAGGCGGTGCAGGCTCGGATCGCGGACGCGGCGGGCGTGGCGGCGCGCGACGCGATCGTGAGGAGCGCAGCGATCTGCGTCAGAACGACCGCAGCCGCGGCGGCGCACGTCAGGGGCGCAAGGGGGACGCGGCACTGCAGCGCCTGCCCCGCAGCAAAGGTGGAGATCGCGCGGCCGAAGCACATCAAAGCTGCCGGAGACGATTGCCGTCAAGGATCTCGCATCCAAGATGAGCTACACCGCATCGGACATCATCAAAAAGCTCATGCTCATGGGCGTCATGGCGAGCATCAATCAGGAGATTGACTTCGATACGGCAACGCTTGTGGCAGGGGAGTTCGGTGTCACCACCGAGGAACTGCCGCCGGATATCGATCCGACGCTGATCCCCGAGATCGTGGACGATCCGAAGACGCTGAAGGAGCGTCCGCCCGTCGTTACGGTCATGGGTCACGTCGATCACGGCAAGACGTCGCTGCTCGACGCCATCCGCAATACCTCGGTCAGCACGCATGAGGCGGGCGGCATCACGCAGCACATTGGTGCCTATCAGGTCGTCTGTAAGGGAAGAAGATTGTCTTCCTCGATACGCCGGGACATGAGGCGTTCACGGCAATGCGTGCGCGCGGTGCGCAGATCACGGACGTTGCGATCCTCGTGGTCGCGGCGGATGACGGCGTGATGCCGCAGACGGTCGAGGCGATCGACCACGCGAAGTCGGCGAATGTGCCGATCATCATCGCCATCAACAAGATCGATAAGCCCGGGGCAAATCCCGAGCGCGTCAAGCAGGAGCTGATGGAGTACGGACTCGTCGCCGAGGAGTACGGCGGAGATACCATCATGGTGCCCGTCTCGGCAAAGCAGCACACGGGCATTGACGATCTGCTCGAGAAACATCCTGCTCGTCGCTGAAGTCGAGGAGCTGAAGGCAAACCCGAACCGCGAGGCGCGCGGCGTCATCATCGAGGCAAAGCTCGACAAGGGCCGCGGCTCCGTGGCGACGGTGCTCGTCCAGAGCGGTACGCTGCGCATCGGAGACTCCATCGTCGTCGGTACGGCGTACGGACATGTCCGCGCGATGATCAACGACCGCGGCGACAACGTCAAGAAGGCGGGGCCGTCGATGCCGGTCGAGATCCTCGGTCTCAACGATGTGCCCTCGGCAGGTGATATCCTTGCCGCCGTCGATGAGAAGCAAGCACGCTCCATCGCCGAGGCACGCCTTGGAAATCAGCGCCGCGACCTCATCAAATCGAAGAGCGTTTCGCTCGATGCGCTCTTCCAGCAGATTCAGGAAGGCGACATCAAGGATCTCAACATCCTTGTCAAGGCGGACGTGCAGGGCTCGGTCGAGGCACTGAACTCGGCCCTCCTCGGGCTCAACAAGAACGACGAAGTGCGCGTGAGCATCGTGCATTCGGGCGTCGGTGCGGTCAGCGAGTCCGACATCATGCTCGCCTCCGCATCACAGGCAATCGTCATCGCGTTCAACGTGCGTCCCGATGCGAACGCACGCCGCCTTGCTGATACGGAGAATGTGGACATCCGTACCTACCGCGTCATCTACGATGCACTCAACGATGTCAAGGATGCGATGAGCGGCATGCTGAAGCCGAAGTATAAGGAAGTGATCCAGGGACGGGTCGAGATCCGTCAGGTCATGCGCTTTTCCAAGGCATTGGTCGCTGGTTCGTACGTCCTCGAGGGCAAGATCAAGAGCAACTCCAAGATCCGTATCCTGCGCGACAATGTCGAGCTGTTCGACGGGGAGATCGACTCCTGCGCCGCTTCAAGGATGAGGTGAAGGAGGTCGCCGCCGGCTATGAGTGCGGCATCTCGATTGTCGACTTCCGCGACTTTTGCCGAGGGCGATATCATCGAGGCGTATACGATGGAGGAGATCGAGACCTCCATTGCCGAGGCGAATAAGGCGGCAGAGCAGAAGCGTGAGGAACAGGCTGCTGCAGCTGCGGCAAAGGCAGAAGAGCACGCCGAAGAAGAATAATAACTGGCAGTCTGCTGCCCGCCGATGATGGCGGACAGCGGGCTGTCTTTGTATGGATTTTTCCCTGCATATCACTGGAGAGGAGGCGCACCTTGAGCAAGGTTCGCGTAGAAAAGGTTCAGGAGCTGATGAAACAGGAAGTCAGCGATATTATTTTCAATGAGTTAAAAGACCCCCGCATCGGCTTTCGTGACGGTCACCTCCGTTGCGTGTACAGAGGATCTGCGTGAGGCGAAGATCTACGTCAGCGTCATGGGGGATGAGAAGAAGGCGCGCGATACACTGAACGGACTAAATAGCTCGCTCGGCTTTGTACGGCGCGAGATCGGCAAGCGCATCCGTCTGCGTTTTACGCCCGAGATCAGCTTTGCGCTCGATACATCACTGAATTACAGCGACCACATCCAGCGTCTGCTCAACGAGATTCATGAGGAGCAGCCGAATGGGAAGAAGGAGGACGTATGAAGATCACTATGGACGATGCGGCGCAGATGCTCCGTGATGCACAGACCGTCATTCTCACCTCACACATCCGCCCCGATGGGGATGCCATCGGCTCGACGCTCGGTCTCATGCACGTTCTGCGTGCAGAGGGCAAGGATGTGCGCGTCCTGATCGACGATGAGATCCCGCGCATTTTTTAACCTTCTCCCGGATGTGGATCAGATCGAGCGCCCCGTCAAGGGACAGCGGTACACCGCCGACCTCCTTGTCGTCTGCGATGTCGAGCTCGGGCGCACGGGGAGTCAGTGCCCTCCGTGGACGCCGTGCGGCTGCTCAACATCGACCATCATGTGACGAACGATGAGAAAGCGGACTATCTCTATCTGGATCCCTGATGCTGCCGCCACCTGCGAGATCGCCTACGACATCACACGCACGCTCGGCGTTACACCGACGCTCGACGCGGCGATCTGCTTTTTATACGGGGATTGCGATGGATACGGGCTTTTTTTCCGATTCTCCAATACGACGCCGCATACGATGCGCGCGGCGGCGGATCTCATCGAGATCGGTGTGAAGCCGAACATTATCTCTGTGGCGATGGAGATGAAGTCGTACGATGAGGTCACGGCACAGGTCAAAGCGATCCGAAACCTTGAGATGTTCTTCGACGGCAGGGTTGCCGCCGTCTTTATCGACGAGGAGCGGGCGCGCACGGTCACAACGACGGAGGGACTGCTCGACAAGCTGCGCGTGATCGAGGGGACACAGGTTGTGTTCTTTATGAAATGGCTGGAAAAGGATACCTACCGCATCAGCATGCGCTCAAAGGGGACGAACGTCTCGCGTATTGCACAGAAATTTGATGGCGGCGGGCACATCCGTGCGGCGGGATGCACGATCCACGCGCCCTTTGCCGAGGCTCGTACGGCGATCCTCGATGCCATCGGGGAGGAGCTGAACGCGTAAACCGTGGACGGATTCATCAATGTACTGAAGCCGACGGGGATGTCCTCGCACGATGTCGTCGATGTCGTGCGGCGCATCTTTCATCAGAAGCGCGTCGGCCATGCGGGGACGCTGATCCCTGCTGCGGCAGGGATTCTCCCTGTTGCCCTTGGGCGTGCTGCGCGACTCGTGGAGTATCTTGAGGGGGCGGATAAGTCCTATCGTGCCGAGATTGCCTTTGGCTATGCGACGGATACGGGGGATGTCTACGGTGAGGTAACGGAGTGCGCAGAGCACCCCGTTCTGCCGTCGGCGGAGGCGATCGAGGCGGTACTCGCGCACTTTCGCGGGTGCATCACCCAGCGTCCCCCCGTCTACTCGGCAATCAAGGTCGGCGGGAAGCGCGCCGCAGATCTCGTGCGGCAGGGGACGGGCGGTGGAGATTCCGACGCGCACGGTCACCATTCACCGATTGGAACTCCTGCACATTGATGCTGAGCGGCGGCGTATCCGCATCGATGTGGACTGCTCTAGGGAACCTATATCCGTTCCCTCTGCGCCGACATCGGTGCGGCGCTGCATCTGCCCGCGACGATGCGCTTCCTCCTGCGCAGCCGTGTCGGTGCGTTCACCCTTGCGGATGCCTATACCCCGGAGGAACTTGCAGAGGCGGGGGAGGCTGCCGTCTGCGCGGCAGACCGCGCCCTCTCGCTCCCGTGCTACGAGCTGGCACAGCAGCGCGTCAAGGCCTTTTACAGCGGGACTCTCGACCACGGAGCGAAGCCCTCTCGCGGCAGGGCTTTATCGTGTCTATGCCGCCGGCGTCTTTCTCGGCATCGGACGCTATGATGCCGATGCACAGGAAATGTATCCTGAGAAGGCGTTTCCGCCGGTTTGAGATTTAGGGGAATTTATTCATATTTCCCTCGTTGGGCTGTCGTATCGACAGCCCTTTTGTTTTGAGAATCTCCCTCTCTATGGTATAATGGCAGGCGTAACGATAAGGAGGATACATTTCATGAAAATAGATGATGTAATTCACGGTTTTCGCCTGCTTCGCTCGGAGCGGATTGCAGAGGCAGAGGGGACGGCATACACGTTTGTGCATGAGAAGACGGGGGCACAGCTGTTCTTTTTGGAGACGGCAGACGATAACAAGGTGTTTTCGATCAGCTTCCGCACGCCGCCGGTCGATGATACGGGAGTGGCGCATATCGTGGAGCACTCCGTGCTCTGCGGATCGCGCAAGTATCCGCTGAAGGAGCCGTTCGTGGAGCTCGTGAAGGGATCGCTCAATACGTTCCTCAATGCGATGACGTTCCCCGATAAGACGATGTACCCCGTGGCAAGCCGCAACGACCGCGATTTTCAAAATCTGATGGATGTCTATCTGGATGCGGTGTTTTACCCGGCGATGCGTGAGAATCCGCAGGTGCTCATGCAGGAGGGGTGGCACTACGAGCTTGAGAATGCAGATGCACCGCTGACGTACAGTGGCGTGGTTCTACAATGAGATGAAGGGCGCACTCTCTGCGCCGGATGATCTCCTCGGCAGCCGCATCATGGCGGCACTCTCATCCCAATACGACATACGGCTATGAGTCGGGCGGCGATCCCGAGGCGATTCCCGCGCTGACGCAGGAGCAGTTCCTTGCGTTCCATGCGCGCTACTATCATCCGTCCAACAGTTATATCTATCTCTATGGTAATCTTGACATCGAGGAGAAGCTGGCGTATCTCGACCGTGCCTACCTTTCGCATTTTTGACCGCATTCCCCGTGCCGTCGCGTATTGATCGTCAGTCTGCATTCCCGGCGTGCGTCCGCAAGGATCATTTCTATCCCATCGGCGCGGAGGAGCCACTTGCAGAGAATGCCTTTTCTCGCTTAGCTGGGTGATCGGCGATACGTCGGACATGAAGCGCGTCATGGCGTTGCAGATTCTCGATCACGCGCTGCTGCGGATGCAGGGGCGCCGCTGCGGCAGGCACTCATCGATGCGGGGCTTGGCCGCGATGTGGATTCGAACTACGAGAGCGATATCCTTCAGCCGTTCTTCAGCATCGTGGTCAGCAAGTCGGAGACGGCGCGCGCGGAGGAGTTCGCACGGGTCGTGCGGGAGACGCTAACACAGCTCGCGGAACGGGGGCTCAATCATCAGCTCGTACAGGCGTCACTCAATCACGCTCGAGTTCCGCCTGCGCGAGTCGGACTTCGGCTCGTCACCCAAGGGGCTGATCTACGGGATCCGTCTGATGAAGACGTGGCTCTACGGCGGTGCGCCCGAGGACTATCTGCGCTATGAGGATACCCTTGCTGCGCTCAAAAAGGGTCTTAAGGACGGCTACTTCGAGCAGCTGATCCGCGAGGCGTTCCTCGACAACCCGCACGCGGTCTCCGTGACGCTTCGCGCCGAGCCGTACGCTCGGTGCGGAGCGGGCAGCTGCTCAGGCGGCGGAGCTGGCGGAGAAGAAGGCTGCGATGAGTGTGGACGAGGTCGCGGAGGTCATGCGCTCCTGTGCGGCACTGAAGGCGGCGCAGGAGGCTCCCGACACGGAGGAGGCACTGCGTTCAATCCCCATTCTTGCACGGTCGGACATTCGCAAGGATGCGGAGCGCCTGCCGCTCGAGGTGCGTGATCTTGCGGGGACGAAGGTGCTCTTTTTCGGATCTCGAGACGAACGGCATTGTCTATCTGAATTTCTACTTTCCAATGGCAGCCGTTGCGCAGGAGGATCTGCCGTACGCGTATCTGCTCGCAGAGATGTTCGGTGCGGTCGATACGGCAGCGCACAGCTATGCAGAGCTGGCGATGCTGCGCAGCCTCTATACGGGCGGCATCGGGGCGGACATTGTCGCCTATACGCGTGCGGGCGAGGCGGATTCGCTCATGCCGCGCTTTAAGCTGCGCGCGAAGGTGCTGCGTGAGAATCTGCCGCGTCTGTTTGAGCTCCTCACGGAGATCATCGGCACGAGCGACTTCTCGGGCAGCAAGCGTATCCGCGAGCTGGTCGATGAGGAGAAGACGGGCATGGAGCTCTCGCTCCAGCGTGCGGCAAATCAGGTTGTCGCCTCACGCATTGCTGCCTATCTGACGCCGGCGGGCGCCTATGCGGAAGTCGGGGGGCTGCCGTTCCACGATTTCCTCTCTGCATTCAAGGAGAATTTTGACGCGGATCATGCGAAGATGCAGGCGGCATTTGCGCGCATCCTGCCGCAGATCTTTAATCGAAAATGATCTGATCCTCAGTGTGACGGCACCCGCCTCCATGTATGACGAGACGGCAGCGCAGCTCGCCGCGTTCCGGGACACGCTCTCTGCGGCAGTGTTCCCGTCCGCGCCATATACGTGGAACATCCGCGCACGCAACGAGGGACTGACGACGCAGAGCCGCGTGCAGTACGTGGCAAAGGGGGCGAACTTCCTCAAGCTGGGCTATCGCTACACGGGGACGATGCGCGTGCTCGAGACGCTGCTCCGCTACGACTATTTCTGGACACGCATCCGTGTGCAGGGCGGGAGCCTACGGTGCGATGACGCAGTTCAACCGCAACGGCTTTATGGTGTTTTCCTCCTACCGTGATCCGAACCTCGCCGAGACGCTGGATGTGCTCGATGAGACGGCGGACTATGTGCGCACGTTCGATGTGTCCGACCGGGAGATGGATAAGTTCATCATCGGTACGATGAGCGGTGTGGATGCGCCGATGACGCCGCAGATGAAAGGGGATATTGCCGCAACGTTCCATCTGCGCGGCATCACGCACGAGGATCGCCAGCGAGCGCGTGATGAGATTCTCACGGCACAGCAGGCGGACATCCGCGCGCTCGCCCCCCTCATTGCGGATGCAATGCAGTCGAATGTGCGCTGTGTGCTCGGCGGCGAGGAGAAGATCCGCGAAAATGCTGACCTCTTTGATGCGGTGCGTCCTGCGCTGCGGATGTGACAGATCAACAAAGTTTTTGACTTTTCGCGCGGTACGTGGGATAATGATGAAAGAATAAATAAAGGGGAGCTTGCCATGAAAAAGAGATTTTTTTCGCGGTGCGGGCGTTGCCATTATTACGCCGTTTACGGAGACCGGGGTAAACTACAACGAGCTCGGACGTATCATTGAGGATCAGATTGCGGGCGGGACGGATGCCATCGTCATCACGGGGACGACAGGCGAATCTGCGACGATGACGGATGCAGAGCACCGTGAGGCAATCCGCTATACCGTGGAGAAGGTGGGCGGCCGCATTCCCGTTGTTGCAGGCACGGGCTCGAATGAGACGTCCTACGCGATCGAGCTGTCGCAGTATGCCGAAAAGGTCGGTGCCGATGCGCTCCTCCTCGTCACGCCGTACTACAACAAATGCACGCAGAATGGTCTCGTTGCCCACTATACGAAGATTGCAGACAGCGTCAGCATTCCGGCGATTCTCTATAATGTGCCGTCGCGTACGGGGGTCGGCATCAAGACGGAGACGTATGCAAAGCTTTCGCAGCATCCACGCATCGTCGGTGTGAAGGAGGCGAGCGGCGATCTCTCGGCGATCCTGCGTTTGCGCGCAGCGACGGGCGATGATTTTGCGGTCTACTCCGGCAATGATGACCAGATTGTACCGATTCTGTCGCTTGGCGGTTCGGGTGTGATCTCCGTACTCTCGAATGTTGCGCCGCGCGTGGCACATGATATATGTCAGCATTATTTTGACGGCGATGTGCGCACGGCGGCAAAGATGCAGATCGACTATACCGATCTCATCGATGCGCTCTTCTGCGAGGTCAACCCCATCCCCGTCAAGACGGCGATGCGCCGCCTCGGCTATGATGCGGGATCGCTGCGCATGCCGCTCTGGAGATGGAGCCGGCGCATGCGGCACAGCTCGATGCGGCACTGCGTAAGCATGGCCTGCTGAAGTGACACCATCTCTCGCTCTCCTGCCGCATGGACTGTGTCCCGCGTGCAGGGGGACGTTTTTTGACATGGAGGGATGGGATGAATGTCTTAGAGGCGCGGCTTGCTGTGCAGGATGTGCTCATCCTTGATGGGGCACTGGCAACGGAGCTGGAGGCGCGCGGCTTCTCCGTAGATGATCCGCTCTGGTCGGCAAAGGCGCTCTTTGAACGTCCCGACCTCGTGCGTGAGATTCATCTGGATTATCTGCGTGCGGTGCAGATGTCCCTGACAAGCGCAAGCTATCAGGCGACCATCGCCGGTTTTATGCGGCGCGGCTTTACTGCGGAGGAGGCAGCAGAGCTGCTGCGCCGCTCCGTGCGGCTGGCGCAGGAGGCGCGCGATCTCCATCGGGCAGAGTGCGGCGGAGATGCCGCTGTGCCGCTCGTGGCGGCGTCCGCTCGACCGTACGGAGCGTATCTTGCCGACGGTTCGGAGTATCGCGGCGACTATGACGTGGATGAGGAGGCACTCACAGCGTTTCACGCACAGCGACTGCGGATTCTCGCCTCCGCAGCACCCGATCTTCTCGCCTGTGAGACGCTGCCGTGCCTCTCTGAGGCATGTGCCATCGTCCGCGTACTACGTGCGGAGGGGATCCGCATTCCCCGCGTATTTCTCGTTCTCCCTGTCGGGACGGTGCGCACATCAGTGACGGGACGGAGATTGCGGCATGTGCGCGCGTGCTCGATGCCATGCCCGAGGCAGCGGCCATCGGTGTAAACTGCACAGCACCGCAGTATGTGAGTGATTTGATCCACACGATACGACAGGCGACCAATAAGCCCATCGTCGTCTATCCGAACTCCGGAGAGTATTATGATGCAGCGACACAGATGTGGCGCGGGACGGCGGAGGATTTTGGCACACGGTCGCGGGAATATGCAGCGGCGGGGGCGCGCATCATTGGCGGCTGTTGTCGAACGACACCGCGCGATACGGCGGCGATTGCGGCGTGGGTAAAGGGCGGCAGGAAATGGGGACGGAGATGGAGACAGAGCACACGGCGGATCTTCCGCGCGCTGCACGCGCGATGCGTGAATTTCTCACGGCACTCGGCGTCGACATTGCAGCGCAGGGGATGGAGGAGACGCCGCAGCGTGTTGCACAGCTCTATGCAGAGCTCTTTGCGGGACAGCAAGAAGATACAGCAGCACTTTGGGCGGATGTCCTGACGGAGGAGACAGACGGTCTCGTTGCCGTACGTGACATTCCTTTTATTCGATGCGCGAGCATCATTTGCTGCCGTTCTTCGAACAGCGAACATTGTCTACCAGCCTCATGCGAGCCGCGTGGCGGGCTTTGGCGTATTTGCCAGGCTGGTCGCGTCGATGGCACGCCGTCCCCAGCTGCAGGAGCGGTTGACGGCTGATATCGCGCGTGAGGTCGAGCGCGGACTCGGGGCGGAGGGCGTGCTTGTCGTTCTCGATGCACAGCAGCTCTGCATGATGATGCGCGGCGCACGTGCACACGGTGCACAGACAACGACGTCGGCGTCCTGCGGCATATTTTCGCACGGATGCAGCGTCACGGATGCAGGCATGGACGATGCTCGGATGGAGAGAGGAGCGCACGATGACGGCGAATCGACATTATCGCTTTTCTGACGGGAAGGAGCTGACCATTGGCGGGCGGACGCTTGTCATGGGGATTTTGAACGTGACGCCGGATTCCTTTTCTGACGGCGGCAAGTGGAACACGCGCGACGATGCGCTCCGCCACATGGAGGAGATGGTGCGGGACGGTGCGGACATCATCGACGTGGGGGCGGAGTCCAGCCGTCCCGGCTTCGTGCCGATGAGCGCGGCGGAGGAGACGGAGCGGCTGCTGCCGTTCCTCGAAGCCGTTTTGCCCGCATGCCCCGTGCCCGTCTCCGTGGATACGTTCAAGGCGGAGACGGCACGCGCGGCACTGCGCGCGGGTGCGCATCTCCTGAACGATATATGGGGGCTTCAGTATGCCGAGGAGCCGGGGGCGATGGCTCGTGCGGCGGCGGAGATGAATGCGCCCGTCGTCGTGATGCACAATCAGAATGGAACGACATACACGGGGGACATCATCGGCGCAATGCGGGATTTTTTCGCACGTTCCTTTGCAGCGGCGGATGCGGCAGGACTGGCCCGGGAAAGGCTCATCCTCGACCCCGGCATCGGATTTGGCAAGACGGCCGAGCAGAATATGCATGTTCTTCGGCGCATGGACGAGCTCATCTCCTATGATGGGATAGACTATCCCATGCTGCTCGGTGCGAGCCGCAAGAGCTTTATCGGGGCAGCACTCGGGCTGCCCGTCACGGAGCGCATGGAGGCGACGGGGGCGGCGTGCGTCCTTGGGATATTGCGCGGCGCATCCATTGTGCGCGTGCATGATGTGAAGCCGATTGCGCGGATGTGCCGTATGACGGATGCGATATTGGGGGCGTAGCATGGATCGTATTTTTTTGCACGGTATGCGCTTCATGGCGTGTCATGGTGCCCTCCCTCATGAGCGGGAAAGTGCCACAGGCATTCGAGGCGGATGTGGAGCTGGGGCTTGATCTGCGTGAGGCAGGGGAGACGGACGATCTTCGGAACACCGTGAACTACGCTGAGGTCTATGAGCTGATACGTCGGGTGATCGAGGGAGCGCCAAAGGCGTTGATTGAGGCTCTCGCGGAGGAGGCTGCGGCGCAGATTCTTGCGACATTCCCCCGCATCCGTTCCGTTACGCTCACCGTACATAAACCTGCCGCTCCGATCGCAGGCATCTTTGCGGATGTCGGCGTCTCTATCACGCGGGACAGGGGATAGTGATGGTACGGACAGCGTATATCGGGCTTGGGGCAAATCTTGGCGAACGCGGTGAGGCGATGCGCGCGGCACTGCGGCGGCTGTCGGAACTGGATGGCATTCGTGTGGAGCGCGTCTCTGCATTTTATGAGACGCCGCCGTGGGGAAAGACGGATCAGCCGTCTTTTTTGAATGCCGCCGCGTGCATCACGTTTGACCGTACGCCCGAGGAGCTCCTCGCGGCGATGCAGTGCATCGAACGGGAACTCGGACGCGTGCGGCATGAGCATTGGGGCGCACGTACGATAGATCTCGATCTGCTCCATGTGGACGGCGTCACGTCTGCACAGGAGCAGCTGACTCTGCCGCATCCCTATCTGACGGAGCGCGCTTTTGTGCTCGTTCCGCTGGCGGAGATTGCGCCGAGGCTCTGTGTTGATGGGAGAGTGGTTTCTGCATGGCGGGAGGAAGTGGATGCGTCGGGGATTGTGCGTGCCCCCGAAGTATCTGCCCCGTATCCGCTCGAACTCATCGCGGCAGTGGATGGTGCGGGCGGTATCGGTCGGGCGGGGCATCTGCTCACCGACTGCCCCGAGGATATGGCACATTTTCGCCGTACGACAATGGACGGCATCGTCGTCATGGGACGGTGTACGATGGAGAGCTTGCCGGGGAGGCATCCACTCGTGGGGCGTACGAATGTCGTCCTCTCGCGAACCGTGCAGGAGTTGGATGGCTTCTATACAGTGCCCGATATCTCGGCATTGTGGCGCCTTCTGGGACAGCTGACAGCGGAGGAGGAGCGTCCGATCTTTCGTGATCGGCGGCGCAGAATGCTACCACCTTCTTTTGCCGTATGTATGGCGAGCGTATGTGACACGCCTTTCGGGCAGCTATGATGCAGATGTCTTTTTCCCTTCGTTGGATGGATTTTCCATGACGAGCAGCCGCGCAGGGAAAGACTGTATATTTGAAGTTTACGAGAGAGTTTAGCATGGCAAAGGCAATTTTCCAAAATGATTGGCAGGAACTCCTTGCGGAGGAGATGGCACAGCCCTACTATCGTGAGCTGCGCGCATTCCTTATCGAGGAGTACCGTACACGTCGTGTGTACCCCGATATGTATTCGATCTTTAATGCTCTGCACTACACGAGCTTTGCCGATACGAAGGTCGTCATTCTCGGACAGGATCCCTACCATGGCGACGGACAGGCGCATGGACTGTCATTTTCCGTGCAGGTCGGCATTGATCCACCGCCGTCGCTGCTGAATATCTACAAGGAGATGCAGGATGATCTCGGGATCGTCCCGCCCAATCACGGCTGTCTCATCCCGTGGGCGCGGCAGGGCGTGCTCCTCCTCAACACTGTTCTCACCGTGCGCGCCCATGCAGCGGCATCGCATGCGGGGCACGGGTGGGAGCGGTTCACCGATACCATCATTCGCCTCCTCGGGCACGTGAGAAACCGCTCGCCTTCATCCTCTGGGGCAGTCCTGCACGAAAGAAACGCAGCCTTATCACGAATCCGCACCATCTCATCGTCGAGTCGCCGCATCCGAGCCCACTCTCAGCGCATCGCGGCTTTTTTTCGGCAGCCATCCGTTCTCGCGTGTCAATGATTTCCTCACGCGCGTGGGGGAGACACCCATCGACTGGCAGCTTCCACCGGCGGAGAAGATCGAGACGTGAGGGAGCCGATTCATCCATTTTGTTTCACGAAGTTATGATATAATAGAGAATAAGGGAGGTGATGCTGTGCATACGATTGAGGCGACGAAGAAGTCCTATGATGCCGCATGTAAGGAAGTGCTCGCTGACCGTTATATTCTCGCTAATATTCTCAAAGAATGTGTTGAAGAGTTTTCTGGTGAATCCATCGACTACATTGCTACGGTGTGTATTCAGGGATCACCGGAGATCGGCACCATTCCTGTTCGGGCAGATGAATCGGTGCGCCTGCAGTTGGAGGGGCTCAATACGGAGGACACTTCCCTGACGGAAGCAGTTGTCCACTATGATATTCGCTTTCGTGCCATTCTTCCACGGGAAGAAAGATCAATCAAACTCATCATCAATGTGGAGGCGCAGAACAATTTTTCTCCGGGCTACTCTCTGCTGAAACGCGCTATGTATTACTGTTGCCGCTTGGTCTCAGCACAGTATGGTACGGTGTTCACACACTCTTCGTACGATGATATGGAAAAGGTGTACTCGATATGGATCTGTACAAATCCAGGGGCACGGTGGGAATATACCATCACAAAGTATGCGATGCAGGAATGCAATCTGATCGGAAATGCGCAAGCGAAGCCGGAAGAATACGATCTCATCGTGCCAATCATGGTCTGTCTGGGGAAAAAGAAATATCGTGAGTTGCAGGGACTGTTTCGCCTGTTGAATATGGTGCTCATCCATCAGAACCGGAACGACCGCAATGAAGTCTTAAATGAACTGAAAGATCACTATAATGTTGTCATGACGCCGAATTTGGAGAAAGGAGTGGCACAGATGTGCAATTTAAGCGAAGGAGTCTACCAAGATGGTGTTGCCTATGGCCTCGAACAGGGGCTTGAACAGGGACTTGAACAGGGGCTTGAGCAGGACTTGCACAGGGGCGCAGGGAAACGGTTCTCGCTCTCCTACAGGAGAAAATGCCGCTTGATCTCATCGCACGCGTCACCAAGCTCTCTGCGGAGAAGATACAGGACATCGGAAAACTGAACGGCATTTTGTAATAAGCGAAGCAATGATATATCTTTTTCGATTGAATTGCCCCCACAGATCACAGATCCCACATAGCTTTGACGATACATCCAGTTCGGAAAAAATCTACGCCAATCTGGCATGCCTCATTTTATCAGTGCTTCCTTTATCAACGATTCCCAAGAAAGGAGACAATATGAAACTCTCATTACTGCGCAATATTTGTGCGCTCGGCTCGCTCATCTGTCTTGGCGGCTGCGGTGCGCCTGATGCGGCCTCGGCGGAGATGCCGCATGAAATCGTACAGAAGAATGTCGCGATGAGCGGACAGCGGGAGATCTATCTCGCCGGCGGCTGCTTCTGGGGACGGAACTCTATCTCAGTCTTGTGCCGGGTGTTGTCTCTGCGGAGTGCGGTTATGCAAACGGCATGAGCGCACATCCTTCCTATGCGGAAGTATGCAGCGGCAGCGGGCATGCGGAGGCAGTTCACGTTGTCTATGATCCGCACATCATTTCTCTCGAGCAGCTTCTGACAGCGTTTTATGACTCCATCGATCCGACGACAGTCGATCGGCAGGGCAACGATGTCGGGCGGCAGTACCGCTCGGGTATCTATTATGTGCCGAATACAGATGGCAGCGAGAGTATTGATGCCCGTGTGGTACGGGAGTCCCTTGACGCACTGCAGAAACATATCGGAACGCCCGTTGCGATCGAAATGGGGCCGATCGTGAATTTTTATCGTGCAGAGGACGAGCATCAGGAGTATCTCGAAAATCATCCGAATGGGTACTGTCATATCTCTCCTGCGCTCATCGCTGCGATGCGTGAGAAACGTGCGGCGGCAGAGCGTGCAGTGACAGCGGAGACCGTGCGCACCTACGAAAAGCCTTCGGATGCGGAGCTGAGGGCACGCCCTGACAGAAATGCAGTATGCCGTCACGCAGGAAAAAGGCGACAGAGCCGCCCTTCCGCAACGCATACGATCACGAGTTCCGTGCGGGCATCTACTGTGACATAACGACTGGCGAGCCGCTCTTTGTCTCCACGGATAAATATGACTCGGGCTGCGGCTGGCCGGCGTTCTCGCGCCCGATTGATGCAACTCTGATCTCAGAGCACGAAGATCGCTCGCACGGCATGGTGCGCACCGAGGTCACGGCAGCAGCGAGCGGCGCTCATCTCGGGCATGTCTTTCACGACGGTCCCGCTGCAACGGGCGGTCTGCGCTACTGCATCAATAGTGCCTCCCTACGCTTTATCCCGAAAAGAGGATATGGAGCGCGAGGGCTATGGGGACTATCTAGAACTTTTGGATTAGAAACACTTGTTCTTTCATTGAGATAATTCAAAGAATATCTCTTTGTCATATTGACAAGCATTTCTTCCAATGGTACGATTAACACGTTTTATGACAATTTTATACGAATTGGATCAGGTATCAGTGAGATTTCAATTATGTTGAGATTTCGTGAAGATTTAATAGAGAATCCGGTAAACAGAATAATGATTCTGCCTAAGCCGGAGCGGTCACGCCACTGTATCAGTGAGCAACCCTGCATGGAGCCATTGTCTCCGCCACTGAGGGATTTCCCTCGGGAAGGCGCAGGTGCGCGAGGAACTGGAGCCAGGAGAACTGCCTGATTGACAATCGCCGTTTGACCTGCGAGTGATAGGGATGGGGATTCCAGTGCATCTGCGGATGCAGTGTGATCTTTTGTTGTGTGAAAAACCCCTTCTGTGTATGCAGGAGGGGTCTTTTGATGCGCATCTTCTCTTTGCGTGCAGGTTTATCGGCGCAGAATGAAGAAAGGTGACGAAGAATGACACGCGAAAAGAAACTGACGGCAGCCGTATGTATGACATTGGCTGGGATGAGCTTTGCTGGTATTGTTCATGCAGCAGAGCAGACCGGTGCGGCGGAATCCACTGCCATTGCCGAGGAAGATACACATGCTCTCAATGAAACTGTTGTAACAGCACAGCGGCGCGTCAAACGCGATCTTGATACGCCTGCAACGACGACCATCATCACGGCGAAGGAAATCGAGAAGGCTGGCTATCGGAGCGTATATGAGGCCATCGATCAGCAGATCGGTGCGACGAGCACTTCTTTTGGCGATGCGGGACAGGACTATGGACTCTCTGCATCGCGTATCTCTCTGCGCGGCTATGATCGTGGCACGCTTGTCATGGTCAACGGTGTGCCGATGAATCTCAAAAACTATCCGAGTACGGAGAACATCCCTGCCTCCATGGTCGAACGCATTGAAATCGTTAAGGGGGCGGCATCGACGCTCTATGGTGCAGAGGCAATGGGGGGAGTGGTCAATGTTATTCTGAAGCAGCCGAAAGAGGGGGAGACGCAATTTACACTCAGTCAGACCCTAGGCAATCAGTTCAAAAAGAGTGAAGCGACCTATGCGGATGATCGTGTCATTATCGACGTAAGCCGTGAGTGGACGAAGGAGCGCCCGCACTCGAATGATTTTGGAAGAAATAAGGTTTCTTGGACAGATTGGTGGATCGGAAAAGGGAAAAAAAGTCGTGTGGGCATTATTGCCAAGCTAACAGATGAACTTTCTCTGAACTACAATTATCTGGAAGGGGATATTACGCGGGGCGGGATTAAATATAGAATGTCAGGCGGCGCATTTGTGCCGTCTACAACGCGGTATCGTTATCGTTACAATGATAATCGTCATACGACTAGCCTTGTCTATCAAGGAAAGAAGAACGGCATCCATGCAGTTTTAGGATACAATTATCGTAAGGTTGATGGATATGATTTTATTCCTACAAAAAAACAACTCTCAAGCCGTACAAGGATGGATGGTCAAATCTTTGACGTGCAAAAAAATTGGAAGTTCGGCAAAGATTCGATGGTATTAGGATATTCCTACCAGCGCGAAGCGATTGATAGGCCCGCACAGAAGCGTACGGGGGTGCGGACAGGGAACTCACTGTATGCTCTCGTACAGCAAGCAAATTACGCCGAAGTTCAATATGACTCTTGGTCTGCGCGGTGAGTTTATTAACGACCCCAGTAAAGGATCAGAACGTCTTTATGCCGCAGTTCCAGACGAACTACCAATTTGACCGTAAATACAACATGGTATATCAATATAGGCAAAGCGTTTCAGATGCCGACGGTAGATGCTATGTTCACATCCAGACCTGTAAATGCGAATGACCTCAAACCGGAGGAGGGCTGGACATATGAGACGGAGGTGAAGGTCCGTAGAGGGAAATCTACATGGAAGGCTGCCATTTACCATATGGACATGCATAATAAATTCGGTTGGGGATTAAATTCTGCAGGGGAGAATATTCCTATAAACATGGGAGATTTCCGCAACACAGGTCTTGAAGTGGAATACAGCAGGCGATTCAATGACATGTGGAAGCTCGTGCTTGGCGGTTCTGTCTCTAATCCACAGGTGAAGGATCCAAGCACGAGTGCGGGCTGGGAACAGGAATCAGGTCGTCTTCTGGTCTTGTTCGTATTGACTATGAGATGGCGAAAGTGGCAGGGAAACTTTGAAATCTCAAATATCTTGGCGACCGCGAGTACTACGTGCCGACTGATGGAATACCGCAGGATACCCCCGATAAGATTCAGCTCAATATGAACATGATCTACACCGCGGGGAAATACGATACGGTGACACTTGGTCTCTATAACCTGCTGAACCGCACCAATTACTTGAATCACTATGGAAGCATTGATCTCTCACGAAACTTCCGACTGACCTATACCCATGCCTTCTAAGTGGCTGCTCTATGCGCTCCTTTGTCGCGGGCTGCCTTCTTCTCCTTGCAGGATGTGGGAACGGGGCGCGAGGAGGGGCGGCGGAGAGGTATTCTATCGTGGAACGGATGATACCGGGGCGGAGGTCGTTGTTGCGGAGAAGCCACATCGGATCGTGTCACTGGGACGGGGGATGGATGAGATCCTCCTTGGGATCGCTCCGCCGGAGCAGATCGCGGGGCTCACCTCCACGGTGGATGATCCGGGAATATCCTGCATGACGGAAGAGTCACGCGCCGTATCCGTCAAACTCAAGGACAGAAGTCCGGAGCGCGTTGCGGCACTGGATCCCGACCTTGTCCTTGCGATTGACGGCCTACCAAAGGAGCTAGTGGACAGCCTGCGCGATTTGGGGATTCCCGTCTTTGTCTCACGCACGCCGAACAACCTCGATGACATCTTTGCACGCATTGAGACGGTTGGACGCCTGATTGGGCAGGAGGAAAATGCTGCTGCACTTATCGCCAAAAAGCGTGCTCTTCTCGCTGATGTGGAGCGGCGTGTTGGAGATATCCCAGAGGAGGAGCGGCCCATCGTTGTTGCATTTGCGTTCAGTGGCGTGTTTGGACGCAAGGATGGGCTCTTTGACGATATGTGTCGCCGTGCCTCCCTGCGCAATGGTGTGGCGATGGCAGGGCTGACGGCGACGACTGCGGTCTCGATGGAGCAGGTCGTCGCACTTAATCCCGACGTATTCCTTCTGCCGACGTGGAGTACGGAGGGGAAAACAACGGAGGAATTTCGCGAGAAACTCTGCAGCGACCCCTTGTTTATCCATGTGAAGGCCGTGCAGGAAAATCACCTCTATACGGTTCCGGATCGGTATCGTTACAATACTTCACAGAATGCGGCAGATGCTGTCTACGCATTGGCACGCGCTGTCTATCCGGAGCGCTTTGCCGATGAACAGTGAGGAGATCGGGGCGGTGCCGCTGCGCATGCTCGTCATGAGCCTTACCGGAAACTGTAATCTCGCGTGTCGCTACTGCTATGCCACAGCGCAGGACAGGCACACGATGACATGGGAGACGGCGCGGCGTGCCATCGACCTCGCGGCGGCGGGAAAAATGCCCTTTATCCTGCAGTTCTCGGGCGGAGAACCTCTCCTTGCACTGCCGCTGCTGCGTCAGATGGCAGACTACGTGCGCCGCAATCGTATCCCGGCACGCATGGATTTGCAGACCAACGGGACATTGCTGACCGAGGAGACGGCGACGTTTCTGCGCAGTGCGCGCATTGGGATTGGCGTCAGTCTTGACGGCAGACCCTCTGTGCACGATGCGCTTCGCTGTTATCCTGACGGCAGAGGAACGGCAGCGGATGTTGTCGCAGGGATTCGCCAACTTGCGCAGTGCGGCATGGAGATCGGCCTGACCACAGTCGTCACGGCGGACAATGTTGCAGAGCTTTCCGGTGTTGTCGAGATGGCATACTATCTCGGCAATGTGCGCCGTGTGGGCTTTGATCTCCTGCGGCCGCAGGGGCGTGGCTCTGCCGTTCGCAGCGCACGGGCGGAGGACATGGCGCAGGCGATGGAAGCGGTTTTTGCGCTGAACCGCAAACTCGGGCGAATGACCGGCCGCACGATGGCGATCACCCAGATGGAGCAGGCGGCGTGTCTTGCCCGGCGCACAGGCGGCGGGTTTTCCCACTGCCACGCGATGAACGGGGCGGGGGTACACGTTGACGCGCTCGGGAACATCTACGCCTGTTCCTCCTTCGTCGGCGATGCGCACTTTCTGCTCGGCAATGTGGAACGTGGCATTGATGTGCAGCGCCGGAAAGAGGTGGCGCTGGAGATGCAGAACGCCATGGCGTTCTGCAGGACGTGTGCAGATTTTTCCGCCTGCGGCGGCGCGTGCTATGCGCGCAGGGCTGGGCAGGGACCTCCCGCCGTCTCCGCTGCCGAATGTGCACTGAAGCGTGCGGCGATGAAGGCGTTGCTGAACGTAGCTGTACAATGCAATAAGAGGACAGGTCAATGAAACATAGAACAGTTTACCCGTTTACTGCAATCGTTGGGCAGGAAGAGATGAAGACGGCACTTCTCCTCAGTATTGTCATGCCGTCTCTCGGCGGTGTGCTCATCAGGGGAGAAGGGAACGGCAAAATCCACTGCCGTACGCGCTGCCGCTGCACTCCTGCCGGATCTGCACGCCGTGCGTGGCTGTGCCTGTCACTGCGATCCCGCGCGCCCCGAGCTCTACTGCGATGCCTGTCAAGAGAGGAGCGCAGAGGGAAAGCTGCCGCAGGAAGAAGTTCCAATGTGCGTGGTGGAGCTGCCCGTCAGTGCGACGGAGGATCGCGTGGTCGGGACGCTCGACATGGAGGCGGCGATCCAGCATGGACGCAAGGCGTTCGAGCCCGGTATTCTGGCGGCGGCGAACCGCAATATCCTCTATGTGGATGAGATCAACCTGCTTGAGGATCATATCGTCGATATCCTGCTCGACTCGGCTGCAATGGGCGTCAACACCGTGGAGCGCGAGGGATTTCCTATGCGCATCCGGCACGGTTTGTCCTCATCGGTACGATGAATCCAGAGGAGGGGGATATCCGTCCGCAGCTTCTCGATCGTTTTGCGCTCTCGGTGACTGTTGCGGGGGAGCAGGATGCCGAAAGCCGCGTGGAGGTGATCCGCCGTCGGATTGCCTACGAGCGGGATGCAGATGCCTTTGCCGCGACATACGCAGCAGAGCAGGAGCAGCTGCGCACGCAGATTGTCACGGCACGTCAGCGCGTTGCCGCTGTGGCAGTGTCCGACGACATTCTTGGGCTGGCGGCGGAGGTCTCGTTGACGCTTGGCGTTGATGGGCATCGTGCCGATATTACCCTCATCAAGGCAGGGATTGCGCACGCGGCACTTGCCGGACGAACGGCTGTCACGGCAGAGGATTTTGCTGCGCGTCAGCCGACTGGTCCTCGCACACCGTATGCGTCGCCGTCCCTTCGAGGAAGAGGGCGGTCGACTGGAGCGCGGTGGATGCGATCTTAGGAGAATCTGCGTAAACCGCATTTCGGAGGCAAGAGCTTGAATATCCCGCATTATCCACTGACGGCTGTGGTCGGGCAGGAGCACGCGAAGCGCGCACTTGCGGCTGTACTGGTGAACCCGCGTGCCGGCGCTCTCCTGATCTCCGGTACGAGCGGAACGGCAAAATCCGTTCTTGTTCGTGCGGCAGCCCCTTTACGGTGACGGGACGCATGGCGGAACTGCCGCTCGGTGCATCGGAGGATATGATTTTCGGCACAATCAACATGGAGGCTGCCCTGCAGCAGGGAGAACGACGCCTGCGGCACGGGCTTCTTCATCGTGCACGCAATACCTTCCTCTATATGGACGAGGTGAATCTCCTGCGCGAGGACATTCTGTCCACGGTTCTGAAATGTGCGGAGGATCGATTCTTTCGCCTTGAGCGGGACGGGCTTTCATTTACCGAAGAAGTTTCCTATACACCTGTTGGTACGATGGATCCCGCAGAGGGACGCTCCGCCCCACGCTGCTGGATGCCTTCGGGCTTTTTGTGTCGATGGAGGATGTGACTGACCCTGCACAGCGCAGGGAGATCGCCGCACGGGTGCTCGCCTTTGAGCGCGACCCGGCGGCGTTTCGTGCGTCCTATGCCGCGCAGGAGGAGGAATTTGCAGCCTCGATTTGCCGTGCACGTGAGCTCCTGCCGCGCGTGGCGGTGCCGTCTGCCATTCTGCACTTTGCGGCCGCCTGCGTCCTGCGTGCGCACTGTGTCGGAAACCATACGGAGATCTATCTCATCGAGGCGGCGCGTGCGCTTGCGGCGCTCGCGGGCAGAGCATTCGTTATGCCCGTGGATGTGGAGGAGGCAGCGGAGTTCGTACTCGTGCATCGGATGAGTCGTCCGCAGGAGGAACAGCAGCCACCACCTGACAACGCGAATGTGCCGGAGCAGGGCAATAGCGATGTACCAGATGACGCGCAGGATCCGCTTCTGCCGCAGGATGAGGGCGCAGCGGATGAGCGGCAGGAGTCCATGCAGGGCGATGAACAGCAGAACGCCTCGCAGGATGAGACGGATGATGCATCACCGTCGGAGGACTCTCCCCGTGCTGATGAGGAAGATCGCATTTCTGCCCCGCTCGAAGGCGTCATGGCACGGCTCTCGCTTCTCTCCATGACGATGCGTGCACAGGGCGGAAAGAGCGGCAAGCGTGACATCCTCCAAACGCATACAGCAGACGGGCGCGGCCTGCGAACGGAGATGCCGCGTGCCGGCCGCCGCCCCGATCTCGCGCTCTCTGCGACACTGCGCGCAGCCGCGCCCCATCAGCAGAAGCGCCATGGCAGTCCGGCGGTTGTCATTCGCCCCGAGGATGTGCGCGTCTGGGTACGGGCAAAGCGCACAGCAGCGAACATCCTCTTCCTCGTCGATGCCAGCGGCTCGATGGGCGCACGTGAGCGTATGCGCATGGTGAAGGGCGCGATTCTTTCCCTCCTGCGGGAGGCGTATCAAAAGCGGGATCGCGTGGGGCTCATTGTCTTTCGGCGCGATCGTGCAGAGACCCTCCTGCCGATGACGCGCAGCGTGGAACTGGCGGAAAAAGCAGCTGCGCGCGCTGCCGACGGGCGGACGAACCCCGCTTGCCGAGGGGCTTGCCCACGCCCCTGCAGATGCTGCATGAGCTGGAGCGCAGGGGCGGCGGGAAAAAAATGTTCTCGTACTGGTCACGGATGGTCGGGCGAACGCAAAGAGGGGGACGCGGGCGTGCAGCGCGCCCTGCAGGCGGCGGAGGAGGTTGCCGGGACACAGGCGCTCAGTCTTGTCCTTGATACGGAGCGTGTCGTCCCGCGCGTCGGTATTGCGCCGGAGCTCGCCCGCCGCATGGACGCACGATATTACACCTTGGAGCAGCTCTCGGCGGAGGGCGTGCTTGAGATTGTCCGCGCATCCCGCGGCGTGTCGATGTGACTAGGAGGTTGGCAACATCGTGGAACTGGTAAAGCTGACAACGGGGGACATCGCCTACCGATACGACAAGAGCATTGCGCTGTTTTTTTGCCGGTGCGCGCAAGGTGCTCAGCACGTCACTATACAACGGGGGTACCACGAGGATTTTTACAGCAGTGTTCAACCGCGATATGACACAGGGCGCAGGGATGCCCTGTGAGAGCTTTGCAGACACCTATGTGGAGAGTATGCGCATTGTTGCACAGCACATCGGTCTGGATCCGGATAGCAGCACGGGGATGGGGACTGCGGCACAGATGGAGAACGTCTCCGTACAGTCACGCAGCTATAAGGAGCTCACGGTCACGGCCATTGTCACGGGAGGCGTGGAGACCAACGGCGGGCGTGTTGGCGATCCGGCATCGTACTACAAGACGGTTCCGAAGAAATGCGGAACGATCAACATCATCCTCGTGATCGACGCCAATCTGCCGCCGGGCATTCTCGCGCGGGCACTCGTTACCTGCACGGAGGCAAAGACGGCCGCACTGCAGGAGCTCATGGCGGAGAGCCGTTACTCCTGCGGGCTTGCCACAGGATCGGGCACGGATCAGACCATCGTCGTCGCCAATACGGAGTCGCCGCTGTACTTCGAGGGAGCGGGCAAGCACTCCAAACTCGGCGAACTGATCGGACAGGCGGTCATAGCTGCGGTCAAGGAGACGCTCGGCAAGCAGTCGGGGCTGACCCCTGCGCGCCAGCACAATCTTCTGCGCCGTCTGCGTCGCTTCGGCATCACCGGAGATTCTCTCTGGCGTGACTATGAGGAGCGAGAGCAGACGGTGCACCTCATCAAACCACGGTTCTTACAGATTCTTCACGAAATCGGGGAATGTCCGGGCGTCTTTGCCCTCGGTGTGAGCTATATCCATCTCTGCGATGAGTTTCTGTGGGGGATGCTCACGGAGGAGGAGACGTGTGCGATGGGGGCGCATTTTCTCATGGAGATGGCACGATGTGCAGACGTTCCGCTGCCTGTTGAGAAGCAGGATGAAGAGGACAACATGAAAAAAATGGCACGATTTCTTGTGGATTCTGTTTGTGCAAGGGCAGAAAAAGCTATCGGAAGAAAGCGGTACGATATGAGGATTGCAGTCTACACCAACATCCTGCGCGTGCGCGTGCTCGCACGCCGCTGTGCAGCGGATATGGAAGAGCCGGAGGTACGTGTGTGTGCCGTCGACGGCATGGATCGCTGGGAGGAAATGCGCGCGGCGGCAGATCTCCATCTCTTTCTCTGGATGGGCACGGGGCTGGACAACGATTTTTTGAAGCAGGCGTCGCGCGATTTACAGAAACGTCGGATGCTGCATCTGATCGTCGTGGACAATGCGGAGCATGACAAGGTGACGTATGGCTTCTCAGAGGAGCAGATTCAGCGGACGTGGGCGTATTTTCGCTATGACGGCGAGGAGAATATGTGCAATCTCTTCCGCTGGCTCGGCAGAGAATTCGGAGGGCTTTCCTGCACGGCAGAGCCGCCCACACCGCTCGCATGGAACGGTGTCTATCATCCGGCATGGGCGGGAGATCCCGAGGACATCGCGGGCTATCTCGGCGTGCATTACGTGGGGGGGCGCCCGACGGTCGGCGTGATCTTCTATCGCTCGGAGTGGATTACGGGAGATTTTACCTATCACACGGCACTCATCCGTGCGATTGAGGCGGAGGGGATGAACGCCGTCGCTGTGTTCTCGAACGCCTATCGTGATGCGCGTGTGGAATCTCCGACCCTGATGGAAGCAATCGAAAAAAATATTTTTTTGCAGGGATGGAACGCCCTATGTCGATGTTATCATCAGCACGATGAAGTTCTCTCTCAAGGCAGGCGGTACGCGTCCTGAGGATCTCTATGCGCTCGGTGTGCCCGTTCTTGAGGCGTATACCGTTCTCGCGTCAAAGGAGGAGTGGGAGCGCTCTCCGGCGGGGCTCGATCCGATGGAGGTCTCGATGAGCGTCGCCATGCCGGAGTTTGACGGTGTGATCCACGCCGTTCCGATTGCGGCAAAGGTGCGCGATGAGGCCGGCGAGGTCAGCTATGCGCCGCTGGATGAGCGCATGGAGCGGATGGCACGCAAGGCGCGAAAATGGGCAGCGCTGCGTCATAAGCCGAACGCGGAGAAGAAAATTGCGATTGTGTTCCACAACTATCCCGCGACGAATGCAAACATCGGCAGCGCGGCGGGGCTGGACTCGCCCGAGCGTCCTCTCTTTGCTGAGGGCAATGCGGACGGCGGGCTACGTCATGGAGGAGATCCCGGAGAGCAGCAAGGCGTTCATGAAGCTGCTGACGGATCACGCGACCAATGATCGCCGCTTTATGACGACGGAGCAGGCAAAGTCTGCCGATGGACAGCTGACAGCAGCGCAGTACGGCGCCTTTTTCACGGAGCTGCCGGAACAGGTGCGCACACAGCTCGAGCGAGACTGGGGCGATGCGCCCGGTGATGTGTTCAATTACGATGGGAACACTGCTCATCCCGGGCACGCTGAACGGGAATCTCTTTATCACGGTGCAGCCCCCGCGCGGCTTTGGCGAGGATCCCGGCAAGCTGCTCCACTCGCCGGACGCCGCTCCCACACACCACTACATCGGGCTACTATCACTGGCTGCGCGACATCTGGCAGGCGGATGCGGTCATTCACGTCGGGACGCACGGCTCTCTCGAGTGGCTGCCGGGCAAGAGCACGGCGCTCTCGAACCGCTGCTGGCCGGATGTGTCGCTGGGCGATCTGCCGGATATCTATCCCTACTGGATCACGATTGTCGGGGAGGGATTCAGGCGAAGCGGCGCGGTGCGGCGTGCCTCATCAGTCACCTCTCGCCGCCGATGGAGCTCGCTGGGGGAGTTTGAGGAGATCGAGGAACTGGAACAGGCGCTTGATGAGTACGTCCATTTTCGTGCAGCACAGCCGGACAATATCGAGGCGGCGCAGGAGCTTGTCCGTGAGAAAGCTGCTGCCTGCCATTTCGAGGGAGAAATCGACGAAGGCGATTCCTTTTGACGACTATGCCGATGCCCTCCACAACTATGTGACCGACCTCAAGAATATGCAGATTCGCACGGGGCTGCACATCCTCGGACGTGCGCCTGCGGGTGAGGCGCTGATCGATTTCCTCTGTGCGCTCGTGCGCATGGAGCATGGCGGGGAGAAATCCCTCGTCCGTCTCGTGGCCGAGCAGTCGGGGTACGACTATGAGGAGCTGCTCACACACAGCGAGCGCATGACGGCGGACGGGCATGACCCTATGGGCGAAAGCTGGATGCTGTCGAGGCAGAGATGCGTGCGCTCATCTCCTTCCTTGCGGCGCATGACTATGCACCGGAGGCCGTCGCGCGGGCGATGGAGCTGCCCGTGATAGCCGGCTCCTCGGAGGAGATGCACGCCGCCTTTGCCCATGCGCTGCATGAGGTCGTGGAGAATATGGTGCCGCGCCTGCGCCGCACGGAGGGGGAGATCACGGAGACGCTGCGTGCTCTCACGGGGCGTTACATCGAGCCGAGCCCTGCGGGCGCACCGACGACAAACGGCGTCGATGTACTGCCGACGGGGCGCAATTTCTACGGGCTCGATCCGCGCTGTATGCCGACGCCCGCTGCATGGGAGTATGGCAAACAGCTGGGGGATGCGCTCATCGAGCAGTATATCAGCGATGAGGGGCGCTATCCCGAGGCGGTCGGCATCGTCTTCTGGGCGGGCTCGAACATGCGCAGTCATGGACAGTGTATCGCGGAGCTCTTCTACCTCATGGGCGTGCGCCCTGTCTGGCGGCGTCCGTCGCAGCGTGTCTGCGGGCTTGAGATCATCCCCCTCGCAGAGCTCCAGCGGCCGCGCATCGACGTGACGGCACGCATCAGCGGGACTGTTCCGTGATGCAGTGCCGAACGCCATACGCTGGGTGGATCAGGCGGTGCGCATGGTGCGCGATCTCGAGGAAAGCGATGAGGAGAACTATGTGCGCAAGCACGTCCTCTCCGATACGGCATGGCTTAAGGAGCAGGGCGAGACGCAGGAGAGCGCGTGGGAACGTGCCTCCGTACGCATCTTTGGCGATCCCGCCGGGGTGTATGGCGCAGGTGTCGCTGACCTGCTCGAGTCAAAGGCATGGGAGACCCTCGACGATCTCGCCGCGGTCTATACGCGGTTCTCGGGAACGGCATACGGCGGCGACGGAATGGCACGCGCGTATGATCCTGAGGTCTTTCAGCATCGCATGGCGGGGCTGGATGTCACGGTCAAGAATGAGGATACGCGTGAGACGCACATGTTCAGCTCGGATGACTACAACGCCTACCACGGCGGTATGATTGCGACTGTGCGGGCGCTGACGGGCAAGGCACCGCGCTCCTATACGGGCGATTCGAGCGACCGGCAGCGCATTGTCCTGCGCAGCGTTGCGGAGGAGGCGGCGCGCCTGTTCCGTGGGGAGGCGATGAATCCGAAGTTCATCGAGGGGATGAAAAAGCACGGCTACAAGGGAGCCTCCGATCTCGCCAACTATCTGGCGCACAGCTATCAGTGGGACGCGACGAGTGCCGTGATGAAAGGACTGGATGTACGAGGGTTACGCACGCAAATATGTCCTCGATGCGGGGATGCAGGAGTGGATGCAGGAGGTCAATCCGTGGGCGCTCCACCGCATGGCAGAGACCTTGCTTGAGGCACAGCAGCGCGGCCTGTGGAACGCCTCACAGGAAACGCTGGACGAGCTGCGCAGCCTCTACCTCTCCATTGAGGGAGATTTGGAGGAACGGGCGGAGGGCAGTATATGAGCTGGAATAGGGTGAGCTTATGAAAAAAAATTGCGTTCTATGGCAAGGGTGGCATCGGCAAATCCACGACAGCCGCGAATGTGTCTGCGGCATTTGCCCAGATGGGGCGGCGTGTCTGCCAGATTGGCTGCGATCCGAAAAACGACTCGACGCGTCTGCTGCTCGGGCGTATTGCCCCGTCCACGATCCTCGATCTCGAGCGTGAGAAGAAGGGCGCGGCACTCACGCTTGACGAAATCGTCCACGAGGGTGCCGGCGGCGTACGCTGCATTGAGGCGGGCGGCCCCGATCCGGGGGTCGGCTGCGCCGGGCGCGGGATCATCGTGGCACTTGAGCGCCTGAAGGCACTTCATGCCTTTGACGATCTGGATGTCGTACTCTACGACGTCCTCGGCGATGTGGTCTGCGGCGGATTTGCCGTCCCCATTCGCGAGGGGTACGCCGAGGAGATCTACATCGTCTCCTCGGGCGAGCTCATGTCGCTGTATGCAGCGAACAATATTGCAAAGGGCGTGTGCCGCTTTGCTGCGCGCGGTGCGGTAAAGCTCGGCGGCATCATCGGAAACGGGCGCGACGTGCACAACGAGCGTGAACTCCTTGCGGCGTTTGCCGCGCGTATCGGGACGCAGCTCATCACCCTATATCCCGCGTTCGCGTGCCGTGCACGAGGCGGAGATCCATCGACAGACGCTTATCGCCCTACGCACCGGAGTCAGAGCAGGCGCAGTACTACAAGGAACTCGCGCACGCGATTGATACAAACGAAATGCTGACCGTGCCGACGCCGATGGCGTTCGAGGAGCTCGAGGAACTGGTGGAGAGCTATGGGGATTGAGGTCAAACGCGTCGGTGTGCGCCGCACGAACTGCAGCTGCAGCATGCCCGGTGTCTGGCGTGCGCTCTCCTTCGTGCGCGGTGCGCTCGTCGTCTTTCACAGTCCGCGCCCATGCGCCCACATCGCGCACGGGATGGACGTGAGCAGCTTTCATCGGCTGACAGCGGCGGGCACATCGGTGCGGCTCTCTCCTGTGCCGCTCCTGACGAGCGGGCTTAGCGAGAACGAGGCGGTCTTTGGCGGCGAGGAGCGTCTGCGGGAGTGCATTCGCTTTGCCGCGCAGAAATATCATCCGCAGGCGGTGTTTATCGCAAACTCCTGCGTCAGCGGTGTGATCGGCGACGATACACAGGCGATCGCGGCAGAGATGGAGGAGGAACTGGGGCTTCCGGTCACGGCAGTCTCGGCACATGGCTTTCTCGACGGGGAGTACCATGCGGGCTATCTCGATGCTGCGCGGGCACTCGTGGATCGTTTTATGCAGCCCGCCGAACGGAAGGATGGAACCGTGGTGCTCCTCGGCGACTGCGGAGGGGATGCACGGCGAATATGTCAAGGAACTGCGGCGGCTGCTCTCCTGCTCGGTCTGCGCGTGACGGGACAGTTCCCGTCCTATCTCGCCCTCGATGAACTGCAGGCGGTGCCGGAGGCGGAGCTCGTCATCCTGCTCGGCCGCCGCATGGACGACGAGAAGCAGGCGCAGCTGGCGGCACTCGCCGCGCATATCAGAGAGCGTCTCGGTACGCCCTATCTTGCCGATGTCTACGCCGTGGGGGGGCGGAGGAGACGGCGCGGTGGCTGCGGCGTGTCGGTCAGATCTGTCATTGCGAGGAGGCGACGGAACGCGCCATTGTGGCGGAGGAGGCTTCCTTCGCCGCTGCCGTGGAAAAAGGCTCGCAATGATCTTGCAGGGCACAGATGTGCCCTTGCCATCGGCCGTGACCTCACATGGTTCCAGCCGGAGATCGTTTTGCGGCTCTTGGACAAGGCAGGGGATTGAACTGAACGGTATCGTCCTGCTGGACTGCTTCATGCCCGAGCGGCGTGCGGTGATGGAGGAGGAGCTGCAGCGCCGCACCGATGTCCCCATTCATCATGAGGGAGATGCTGCGGCCGAGGAACTGCTGCACCGTGTGGACTTTGTCCTCACGACACATGAACTCGTCGATACGAAGCTGCGCCAGCTCTTTCTTGCGCTGCTGCCATCGGTCGGCTGGTCCATGGAGCGTCGTCTGCTGGATGATATGCGGCGGATTCTGCATCGGCACGAGAGCAGGGGAGGGCTGATCTATGGATGATCGTGAAAAATCCTTCGACGATGTCTGTATGTGCACGGATACCCTGTGCGCTGGCAGGAGCAGCGGCATTTTTTTGCTGGGATCAGGATGCGGTGATCGTCGTCAACGGTCCCTCTGGTGCCATTTCTTTGCCATGCGCCACATTGAGCACAGTCAGGCGACGATCTCCCATCGTATGCTCTGTACGCAGCTTGACAACGATGCGATTGTCTTCGGTGCGGAGGAGTATCTGCGCGAGGCCCTTGCTCCCTATGTGGAGCAACCGCCCGCACTGCTTGCGATTATTAGCAGCTGCGCGGCAGGGGCTCATCGGCGACGATGTTGAGGCGATTGCGCGCGGCGCGGGATCACCCTGTCCAATCGTCGCCCTCGATACGAGCGGCCTTACCGGCAGCTTTGCCGACGGCTGGGACAAGGCAGCGTGCACCGCACTGCCGCTGCTTTCTGGCAGGGCGACAGGAGACACAGGCGCATACGGTCAATTTGATCGGCATGACGAGTACCTACTGCAAACGGCGGCAACGATGTATGCGAACTCGTGCGCTTGCTTGAGATGGCGGGTTATCGTGAATGCCGTCCTCGGCAGCGATCTGTCCGCTGCCGGAATGGGCACTCTGTCGCGTGCGGCACTGAATATCGTCGTGCACGATGAACTCGGACTGGGAAGTGCCCGCCTGCTCGATGAGCTCTGCGGCACCCCCTATCTCGCAAATGCTGCCGCCGTATGGGCGTGCAGGGACGCGACACTGGCTGCAGGAGATCGCCCGTGTGCTGCCGCCCCTGCATGGGAGACGCGGCAGAGGCTGAGATTGCGCGCGTAATGCGCGAGGATTTTCTGCGCATCAACGAGTGCAAGAGCCTCTGGGGGAGCTCTGCTATGAAACGGTGTTGATCCGTGCTCCGCGCTCCGTTGCTTGGGGGACTTGCTCAGGCACTTCGGACGGAGTGGGCAGATGTCTGCCATCTCGTGGTTGCGGCAGATACGGCAGGGGGCACGGGAGGCCCTGTCCATCGCGGATGAGATACTGGGCGAGACGGATGCCGTACGGATACGGGAACTCTTGGCGGAGCTGGAGAAACGGGCTGCTGCTCGGGAGCAGCAATGAGTCTGCCCATATTGATCCGAGGGGGACGCAGTATCTCCCCGTTGCCTATCCCGTGCAGGATGCGCTGTACTTGTCGGAGAGCCCGTTCATGGGACTGCGCGGCGCACGTCATATCGAGGAATTGCTGTGGAACGGAAATATTTTTGCGGCGCAAGCAAATGATTCGATAAAAAAATAACATAAAGCACAACCAAAACGATAGGAAAATTATGCTATAATTCATGTTTGTGTCTGAAGGAAGGAGACTATCTTGTCGAGAAAAATACATGGCACTCCTCCTCTGCGTGCTGAGCCTTCTGCTCACAGCATGCAGTCCGTCGAGGCCCCGTTCGTCGGAGCCTGTCGCATATCAGGTGACAGATGTTGAGGGACGGTCACAGCGTTTCCTGCGCCGCCCAAACGCATCGTCACATTGTCGATGAGCACAGATGAGGTGATGCTGGGACTGGTCGAGCCGGAGCGCATGGCGGCGGTGAATGGACTCCTTGACGATCCTGTGAGCTCCAATGTGACAGAGCTCGTAAAAGCGATTCCACACCGTATTGGAAATCCGACTGTGGAGGAGATCATGGCGCTGCAGCCGGATCTCGTCATTGTACCGGATTGGGGGATCTCTCCATCGTGCCGTCTCTGCGCGAGGCGGGGGTGAAGGTGGTTGTCTGCAAAGGGGCAAAAGAATCTCACAGAAATCCGTGAGACGATCGCGCTGCTCGCGGCAGCGGCGGGCGAACAGGAGCGCGGCGCACGGCTGCAGTCCATGATGGATGAAAACTGGCGGAGATTGAGGCAAAGGTGCAGCAGATTCCTCCGGAGCAGCGCAAGAGCGTCGTCCTCATCTCGCTCATGAGTGCCTACGGCGGCATCGGCAGCAGTTTTGACGAGGCCTGTTCTCTCGCAGGGGTTACGAACGGACGCGCCGCATTCGGCATACGTGATGGACAGGTGATGACGAAAGAGCAGCTTGTCGCGATCAATCCCCGACATCCTCTTCCTGCCGACGTATAACGATCACGGGAACTATGATGTGGACAAGTTCCGCAGGGAGTATCTGGGGATCCCTCCCCGCAGACGATGAAGGCGATTCGGAACCAGGCGTTTGCCGAACCGTTCGAGGGGTATATCTACAACTGCTCGCAGGATTTTGTCTTCGGCGTGCAGGAGATTGCCTACCGCGTCTATGGCGACGCGTTTCGGCAGCCTGCGGATGAGCATCTTTCGGCCGTGGACTGAGTACGAGGGGGACGATGTTGGAGGAAATCATTCGCGTTGAGAAACTCTATGCCGGCTATCATGGCAAGGTGATCCTCGAGGATGTATCCTTCTCCGTGGGGGTGGGGGAGATCATCGGGCTGATCGGACCGAACGGCGCAGGAAAGAGCACGCTGCTCAAGACACTGCGCGGCATCCCTGCCGCCACTCGCGGGGCAGGTGACGCTGATGGGATTGCCGATACAGCTGCTCTCGCCGCGTGACTTTGCGCAGCGTGCGGCATACCTCCGCCAGGGCGGAGAGATTGCCTTTGAGTATACGGCGCTGGATGTCGTGCTGGCAGGGGCGTTATCCATACCTTTCGTGGTGGCAGCAGGAAACGGAATCGGACCGCGTCATTGCGGCAGCGTGTATGGCCTATACGGGGGTCTCGGAACTGGCTGACAAGCCCCTCCACGCCATGTCGGGCGGACAGCGGCAGCGCGTCCTGCTCGCAAAGGTACTCGCACAGCAGACCCCCGTGCTCTTCCTCGACGAACCGGCAACGGGGCTGGATGTGATCTATCAGGAGGAAATCTTCCGCTTTTGCCGTGAGCTTTGCGCAGCGGGCAAGACCGTGCTTCTCGTCGCACATGAGCTGAGCCTCGCGGCGCGGTTCTGCTCGCGCCTCCTTCTCATCGGGGGCGGCGGGCTGCTCGCGGACGGGCGGCCACAGGACGTACTGACGGACGCGCTCTTGACCCATGCGTACGGTGCGCCTGTACGGGTCGCCGAGAATCCGCTGACGCATCACATGGAGGTCTATACGGAGGCAGATGAAAACCGCGCGGAGAAAGAGGCACTCCTCCGCGTGATCCTTGGGACTTCGGGGAGAGGGAGGACGGCACAGTGAAACAGCGTGTTTTTTCGCGGGGCTCGTTGGAGCACTCGCTGCGGTTGTCGTTCTGTCTCTGTGCTCGGGACAGTATGACATCAGTGCGGAGTACATCGTCGCGTACTTCGCTCATGCCGTGGGACTGCCCGTTCTCCCGCACGTCGTCCTCACACCGGAGCAGGAGGCCGTTCTTCTGCACATCCGTCTGCCGCGCACGCTCGTCGGCCTGATGGTCGGTGCCGGGCTGGGCATATCGGGGCGGTGCTCCAGGGATCTTCAGCAATCCGCTCGCCGATCCCGGCATCATCGGCGTGTCGAGCGGGGCATCGGTCGGTGCCGTGCTCGCCATCGGTCTCGGTGTCGGTGCATCGAGCGTGCTCCTGCTCCCTGCCTTTGCCTTTGTCGGAGCGATGCTCGCCGTGGGGCTGACCGTATCGCTCTCCATGCGCCACGGACGAATCCCAGTCATGACATTGCTCCTCTCGGGCGTTGTGGTGGGGATGTTCCTCGCCGCGTGTACGGCGGCCATCCTCACGGTTCTCAACGAGCAGAAGATGCAGCAGTACCTCTTCTGGACGATCGGCGGTTTAGACTATCGCCGCTGGGATCATGTTCTCTTTGGGGATTGGGCCAATTGGGTCGGCGCGTCGGTGATGCTGCTCCTCGCGCGGCATCTGAATCTCCCTCGCCTTCGGCGAGGTGGAGCGCGCACGGCGGGGATGTCTGTGACGCCGTTCCGCCTGCTGTTCCTCGTGCTTGCGGCACTCACCACGGCGACGGGGGTCTGCATCAGCGGCAACATCGGATTCGTTGGACTGGTTGTCCCGCACATGATGCGCCTGCTCGTCGGCCCTCGATCATCGGCGGCTGCTTCCTGCGAGCCTTCTTGCGGGGGCGACATTTCTCGTGCTCTGCGACTCCATCGGGCGGATTCTTCTCCCCGGGATGGAGATTCGCGTCGGCATCATGACGGCATTTATCGGTACGCCGTATTTCTTGTATCTGCTGCGGCGTCGTGTGAAACTGGAGGGTGAAATGGATACGGTAATGGAGGAAAAACGGGGGACATACACCGCACTCAGCCTGTCTCTGGCTCTGCATGTGATTCTCCTCTTGGCGGCGGGGGGCATTGGGACTGTTCTCGATCGCCGTGCCGCAGACGGGGGATACGCCCGTGGAGGTCACACTCTACGATGCGGGATCGCCCGCTGCGGCTGGCACAGGTGATGCGGCACCGGCTCCGGCAGTGAGCGCGGTGAGCGACGTCGTGATCGTCGATAAGACATTGCCGCCCGAAACGCCGCAGGAGACACCGAAGCAGACGAGCAATCCCCAAACATCTGCCACATCGTCAAAAACCGTCAGACGGGACGCAGACGGGGACGGCGGGAAACAGCGGCAGCAGCGGCGGCAGTGACACAGCGGGGACAGGGACGAAGGGCGGAACACCCGGCACATCGGGCGGCGAAGATGCAGCTCCCGCTGCTCCGCCCGCCCCGCCGGCAGAGCGCGTCGAGGCGAGCCTGCGGGCAGAGGCGACACCTGAGTACCCACAGGAACTCATCGAGGATGATGTCGAGGGCTCGGTGACGGTCAAGATTCTCGTTGCCGCAGACGGCTCGGTCGAGTCCGTTAGGCTCGTCTCTCCTCCGGCTACAGTGCGATGGATCGCGCGGCGATTGCGGCGGGGTATCGCTTTCAGTTCAACCTGGGGACAATGGACGCAGGGGCGTTTGGAAGAAGACATTTCGGTTCCAGTTGGAATAGGAATTGAAACATAGGAATTGCTATCTTTTTTGGGGGAGATATTATCATGAGACGATGGAATAAGAAAATACTGACGACGGCAGTCCCTGCTCTCCGCACTGACGGGACAGGTCTATGCGGAGGAGCCCGCGGCGGCGACAGACGATCACACGCTCGGCGAGACCATCGTCACGGCGACGCGGACGACGAAGCGTGATGTCGATGTGCCGGCTGCGACGACCACCATTACGGCAGAGGAGATCGCACGGAGCGGCGCAGCAACGGCCTCGGATGTGCTGGCAAAGGCGGATGGGTTTACGTATACCTCCTTTGGTCCGAACGGTGCGGCGATGGCCAGCATGACGAACGAGCTGAACATACGCGGCCTGAAGGGCGGTGCGCTCGTCCTCATGAACGGCAATCCGATTGCATGGCGCGGCAAGTACAATCTGGATCAGATACCTGCGAGCACGATCGAACGCGTCGAGATCGTCAAGGGCAGCGGCTCCGTTCTCTACGGCAGTGACGCGGTGAGTGGCGTCGTCAATATCATCACGAAAAAAACAATGCCCAACGAGGTGCATGTCGGCGTCGGCAACTATGGACAGCGCAGCTATGGCGTGAGCGTCGGCGATGAGAAATTCGGCTTCTACTATAACTATGATAAGTGGGGACGTCAGAGCGGCGTCACCAATACGGACTATGCCGAAACTTCATTTCATGGGTCGACACAAACGGACATCAGCGATGTCATCAAGCGCAATACGGGACTGACCTACCGCATCAATCCGCGCATGGATTTCCAGCTCGGCTACTACGAGACAGAGGGGACGTATGCGCGTACCTTTACCGCCGTTGACCCAGCGCATAACACCTACCACATCCACGTAGGTGATCCGATGAATCGGCGCACGTACGAGACGAAGCAGTATATCACGCAGCTGAACTATCACGACCCGGTGTGGAAGGCGAAATCTGTTCTTCAACACGGGGACGCTGGATTATGCCGGCGTCGTTCATTTCCCTGAGTCGTTCTCCAGCGCCACACCCAATCAAACCCTATCACACGCGTGAAAAAGAATACGTCTTATGGTGTCGATGTGCAGCGCACGTGGAAGATTCATCCGAGAGTCACGGCGGTCGTCGGCATGGATTTCGGGCATGAGATCTATGCGAAGCTGCCGACACCTGCCAGCGCGGAGGACAAGCGGTACGCACGCAACAACTGGGGACTGTTCGGACAGTGGGAGCAGCGTTTTGATGCACGCAATACGGGGATCATCGGTCTGCGCGAGACGTGGACGACAGGGGCGGCACGCGGCCAGAACTACAGCAACCCTCAGTGCCTCGGCACAGTGGCTGCATAAGCTCGATGCGAAGAGCAGTGTCTATCTGAACATTACGCAGTCCTTTGTCATGCCGACATTCTCCCAGATGTATACGGATAACGGCCGACAGAAGGCAGCACCCGATCTGCGGCCCCAGAAGGGGATCAACTATGAGATCGGCTGGAAGAAGACGCACGGCGGGCATGCGTGGAAGGCAGCCCTGTTCCACATGGACGTCACGGACAATATCTCTGCGAGCCTACTTAGATCGGGTCAGTATCAGTATACCAATGAGGACTTCCGCAATACGGGGGTTGAACTCTCCGATCGCATCCAAGCCAAGAATGGGCTTTCCTATCGCTGGGGCGTGACCCTGCAGAATCCCTCAGGTGAGGAGCACCAGAAGAATCTCGGCTGGGAACGAAGCTTCGGGCGGGTTCAGCTCACGGGTGGGATCTCCTATCAGCGTGGGAAGTGGACGTCCGATCTCTCCGCGTCCTATCTGGCGGAGCGCGTCCAGCTGCCATCCAAAAAACCTGCCTATGAGACGAAGCCGTACCTGCTCACAACGTGGAATACGGTCTATGCACCCGATGAGAACAGTGAGATCCGTCTGCGCATCGACAACGTCCTCGATCGGCATGACAGCACGTCCCATGCCGGATCGGCATACTATACGGCGCCGATTAACTACCTCTTGAGCTACAGCTACAAGTTCTGATGCCGTACCGTGCCGTGACAGGAACGGCGCGCAGGCATCGCAACAGCACAGCACGAGACGAATACAACAATCATGAAATCACTTCGCCCATGGATTTGGGCGGTGATCATAAATATAGTCACAATCTTATGGATGTGGCTTATCAGTGCTTTCTTAAGGAAGGAGAATGGTAATGCAAATGTGGAACAAACAACTTTTGGCAGCGGCGATTGCACTTTCTGCAACGACGGGACAGGTCTATGCGGCGGAGACGGTGGATGCCGATGTGTCCGCTGGCGAGGAGGTTGCGACGCATGCCCCTAGGTGAGACCGTAGTGACAGCGACGCGGACGAAGAAGCGGGATCTCGATGTGCCTGCTGCGACGACGATTATCACGGCGCAGGAAATCAAGGACAGCAGGGGCGGCAAACGCGTCGGATGTGCTTGCGAAGGCGAATGGCTTCGCTCTATAAGTCCTTTGGCCCCAATGGTGCAGCGATGGGGGCAATGACGAATGAAGTAAATCTGCGCGGGATTAAGGAGGCGCGCTCGTTCTTATGAACGGGAATCCGATTGCATGGCGCGGAAAGTATAACCTCGACCAAATCCCTGCAAGCAGCATCGAACGTATTGAAATTGTCAAAGGGAGCGGATCTGTTCTCTATGGCAGTGAGGCAGTCAGTGGTGTTGTCAATATCATCACAAAGAAAAAGGGCACAAACGAGGTTCATGCGGGCCTCGGCAACTATGGACAGCGCAGCTACGGCGTGAGCGTTGGCGATGAGAAATTTGGCTTTCTACTATAACTACGATAAATGGGGCAACAGAGATGGCCTTAACTATGCAAGTGCATCGACTGCTCGTTTTAGAGGAGAGAAGCGTCTGGATGTCAGCGATATCATCTCGACAGAACATAGGGCTTTCTTATCAAGTGAACCCCAGACTGAATTTCCTTTTTGGTTACTATGAAACGGAGGGGAAATATACGAGTGAGGTATCTCAGGCACGGGGAGGCACTTCAGGCTTGCGTGTGGGGGATGTAATTCAAGCCCGTAAATATGAAACAAAACAGTATATTACGCAGCTGAATTATCAGGATGCCAATTGGAAGGGAAGCTTGTTCTATAATACGGGAAATTTGGCATACGAGGGACCTACATACATCAACGGTTCATGGAAGAGAGATTATAGTTGGTACCATACGCGTGAAAAAGAACAGTTCATACGGTATGGATGTGCAGCGCACTTGGAAGATGGGTCCAAAATCCACCGCGATATTGGGCTTTGACTTGGTTCACGAAATGTATGCCGTTATTCCTACGTCTTATCGACCGAGTAATGAACGGTATTCGCGCAACAACTGGGGGATCTTTGGGCAGTGGGAGCAGCGCTTCGATAAGAGAAATACTGGTATTTTCGGATTGCGTGGAACGTGGACAACGGGGGCTGCACGCAGTCAGAACTACAGCAACCTCAGCGCATCCGGACAGTGGCTGCACAAGCTCGACCGCGAGAACAGCCTATACCTGAATATCAGCCAATCCTTTGTCATGCCAACCTTTGCACAAATGTATAACGATAATGCTTCACAGCTGCCTTCACCGAATTTGCGCCCACAGAAAGGCATTAACTATGAAATCGGTTGGAAGCAGAATCATGGTGGGCATACGTGGAAGGCCGCAATATTCCATATACGTGTTAAGGATAATATCACTCCGCACATTGACAACATGACAAATCCGGTACGCTACTATACGAATGAAGAGATGCGGAACGTCGGAATGGAACTTTCCAATGAGATTCGGGGAGCAAATGGGTTCTCCTACAACTGGGGCGTAACATGGCAGAACCCAATGACAAAGAATACTGAGAATAAACTTGGATGGGTGCGTACATTTGGAAAGGTTCAGCTGACAGGAGGCGTGAATTACCACAAAGGAAAATGGACATCTGCGCTCACGGCTCTTATCTTGCGGATCGTGTACAGACGCCAAACAGCAAGCCCACATTTCGTTCTAAGCCGTATCTACTCACGACATGGAACACAGCCTATGCACCCGATGAGCACAGCGAGATCAATCTGCGCATTGACAACGTGCTCAACCGTGATGATACAGCGGGGCACTCAGGGACAAAATATTATGTTGCACCGTTCAACTTCCTCCTGAGCTACAGTTACAAGTTCTGATCATGCTTACCTTAACCAATCTCTAATGCGGACTGCGATGTGGAGCATATCCTTCACGGCGATGCTGGTGCCCTTCCTGCCATCCTGCAGGAACTGGGGCTTGACGGCATCGAGTTCATGTTCTGTGCGCGTGGGATCGCACGTTGTTTCCGCCCACGTACATCAAGGGCGTACATCTCCTGTTTTGGCCGACGTGGGTTGACTTTTTGGCGTGGGGATCGGACCGCACTCATGGCGGAGTTCGGCAGCGAGGACAATATCCGAGGCTACTACGGCTCGCTGGATGTTGACGACTGGGTGAAGGGCTGGCGGGAGAATCTGCGGCGGGCGGCAGAGTGTCAGCCGCAGTATCTGTCTTCCACGTCGCGCATAACTGCACGTCGGAGATGTATACGCACGCATTTTCTGTCACGGATGAGGACGTCATTCACGCGACCATCGAGCTTGTCAATGCGATTGCCGGCGAGATACCGAGGGGCTGCAAACTCCTCTTTGAAAATCTCTGGTGGCCGGGACTGACCTTTCAAAAACCGCAGCTCGCCGCTGAGCTCTTGGAGCGCGTCAGCTATCCCGACACGGGCTTTATGCTCGACACGGGGCATCTGATGAACACGAACTTGGATCTGCAGAGCGAGGCGGAGGGAGCCGCATACGTGCAAAAAGATCTACCACGAGCTTGGAGAATTGGGAAAGTGCGTCTATGGCATTCACCTGCACCAGTCCCTCTCAGGGGCATATACGCGGGAGATGATGCGTCGGCATGTAGGATGGAAGACATCGCTCGACTGGCAGGCGGCGATGGACTACGTCATGCATGTCGATCAGCATCAGCCGTTTCATACCGATGCGGCACGCCGTATCGTCGAGACTGTCCAGCCAATGTATCTCGTCCACGAGTTTCAGCATCGTTCTCGTGATGATCTGGTGAGTAAGCTGCGCATACAGCAGCACGCCGTAGCACAATGACCGATAGATTCGGGGCTGTTGCACGAATCTAAAATTCTCGTGCAACAGCCCCGCCTTTGTGCTCTTCCACCGCTCACGTGGTCCCCTTCCCCGCCATAACGGGGAAGGCTTCGGGGAGTATCGGTATAGCTTCCTCCGTCTACGGAGGAAGGGGCGGGCGTAGCGAGCCGATGGGAGCAGGTAATACTCTTTTTCCTTTTATCGAGCACTGCTTTGTTATGTATTCACAGTGCTTGATATTGGGATTTAGTGTTGTTAGCATATTTTCACTTGACAAGACGATAAATTCGTATTATAGTACGATAGATTGAATTACTGGAAAAACTGAATATTGTCGAATTAGGTGTCAAAGACTTAATAGAGAATTCGGTGAAGGCTGTATGGCCGTATGCCATGCAGACCGATGCCGAAGCGGTCCCGCCACTGTATCAGCGAGTGAGCCTGCAGGGCGTGCAGAGATGATCTGCCGTCCCGATTTGCCACTGGAGGAATGTCCTCTGGGAAGGCGCAGGTGAACGATGACCTGGAGCCAGGAGAACTGCCTGAGTTATGAATCACTGCTTGTACCTGCGAGTGACGGGGAAGGGATTCTATCGAGAGCGTATTTTGTTGCGCCCGAATCATGCCTTTTCGTGAGGCTATCCCCTTTCTGTATCGCAGGAAGGGGATTTTTATTTTCTATGATTCATGCCATGCATCAAGAAGATGCGTCAAGATGCTTGTGCCAGATTTATCAGTGTTTCCTGAATATGCTTTTCTCTGACTGACGAAGTACATCCCTTTGCAGCAGATGAATAGATGGTGTATTGCCCTGCAGTAATGTGTAATGTTTTAGGAGGAGATTACGAGATGAAGCGATTGGGTTCAAGGAAGAAGCTAGGAGCTGCTCTGACAGCAGCCCCTCAGTGTAAGCGTGCTGTCCATGGGCGGGCATGCATTCGCAGCCGATGCGAATAATACGGCAGATGAACATACCTGGGGGAGACGGTCGTCACGGCGACAAGAACCCCGAATAAGGAACTCAAGACGGATGCAAATATCACGGTGATTACAGGAAAGGATCTCGAGCGCCGCCACTACACAGACCTCACGCAGGCGCTGCGCGATGTGCCAGGCGTTACGGTCAATGAGTATGCACCGGCGGGATATAATAACAGCAGCAAATTCTACATCAACGGGTCGGAACATGGTCTTTCTGATCGATGGTGTCCGACAGAACTATGCGGGGGCTTTTCGGCCTCTTTGGCATCTGCGATGAAGGATCTTAGTGGCATCGACCGCATCGAGGTACTGCACGGCTCGGCGTCAACGCTCTATGGATCGGATGCGAAGGGCGGCGTCATCAACATCATCACGAAGAAGGCATCGGGGATGAAGACGACGCTCGGCATCGGCTACGGCAGCTGCGGACGTCAGCAGTACAGCATCGCGAATGCGGGCGGTGAGCACGGATGGGACTGGCGCATCAAGTACCAGAAGGATAAGAGCGGAGACTTTTTCGGATGCGCACGGCAATACGGTGCCGTCTCATCTGGATGCGGACTCGGTCAATCTTCACCTCGGCAAGGATCTGAGCAAGGCATCCTATCTTGCCTTCAATCTGCGCTCATACAAGGACTCGGATCGCTATCAGGCACTCTATGAAAAGCAGCAGGGGCTCAATGTCAATCGCGGGAACTATGATTATTTGGATGGCGATTTGATTTGGAATGTGAAAATCAATGACACGACCAAGAACCAAATGAGTATCTCGCGCAGCAAATATGATTATGATACTTTTTCACCCATGGCATGTGGATGCCTGCGGGATCCAGTTATGATTTTAGTGATTCGACATGGAGATTCAGCGACCAATTCGACAAGAAGCTCGGCAACCATCTGCTGACGGCTGGCTTCGAGTTCTACAAAGGATGATACGACGATCAAGAACCGCGGCATTGTGAGCATCGATGATCGTACGCTCATCAACCGCTCCTTCTATTTGCAGGATCAGTGGAGCATCCTTCCGACGCTGAAACTCACAGCGGGTATTCGTCACGACAGCAACTCGTCCTTTGGCAGTCACAACAGCCCGAGTGTCAGCCTCGGCTATGACATTGATCCGATGACGCACGCCTATGCTTCTTACAGTGCGTACTTCATCACGCCGACGCCGAATGAACTTTATGCGCCGACATACGGCAATCCAAACCTCAAGCCCGGAGTCCGGCAACACGAAGGAGATCGGTATTGCCCGTGACTTTGGCAGAGGTCTCAGCCTCTACGGCGAGCTACTTCAAGCGCCACTCGAAGGATCGTATCGGTTACCATCCTGTGACATACGTGAACATCAATGTCGGCGATGAGGATGCTCATGGTTGGTCGCTGCAGCTCGCGAAGCGCGTTGACTCGCATCTGCGCGCGCGCCTCGGCTATACACGGACGCATGTCGGCAAGACGGAGCTGAGAGGCGTGAATGTAGACGGCTATCTGCCCTGAGGATCAGTGGAACATCGGTGTCGACTACCGCAACCGCGCATTTGATGCGTCCCTGCTTGCACGCGGGATCGTTGGACGCCCCGGGACGTCCAACGACAGCGGCACAAGGACCGTTCTTCCCTCGGATAACTATTGGGTCGTTGATCTTGCAATGAACTATCAGATTGCCGACGCTACAAAGGTATATCTCAAGGCAAACAACATCTTCAACCAGTTCTATGCCGAGCATTCGAATGTCAAGTGGGGCGGCCCCGGAGAGTGGTGGACGGCACCCGGACGCAACTTCATGATCGGTGTGGAGCAGAGTTTCTAAGAACATGTCGCCTCTGCGGCGTTCCCGTGTGGTGCGCCGCCAGAGGATCTCATAACTTTATCACACCGCAACTCCCCTTTTCTGCGCTGTAGAGAGGGAGTTTCCCAAATAACGGGGCAAGTTTTTGCGAGAGGGCTAAAAGGAGTTGTGGAACGATGAGCAGATGGCTGCGTGCAGTGATGCTGCCGTGCATATTCATACTGTTATTCTCTTTGACGGGCTGTGGTGTTTCGGACAGGCAGAACCAGACCACCTACAGTGTTACTGATGCAGATGGGACGGTTGTGTCTATTTTGCATAAGCCCCAACGGATCCTGACGATTGGCGCGAGCAGTGATGAGATGATGCTTGGCCTTGTGGAGCCAAAGCGGATGGTTGCCATCAATGAGACTCTTGCCAATACAGAGGATACGAATATTCCATGGGTACGTGAAAAAATCTCAAACGTTATTTCTCGCAACCCATCGGTGGAGGAAATTGCTGCTTTGCAGCCGGATCTCGTTGCTGTTCCGGAATGGCTGCCGAAAGAGAATGTCGATGCGATACGAGACCTGAATATACCTGTCGTTGTTTTTTTAGGTCAGCAGCCACCATCGACGATATCCATGAAAAACATACGCTTGCTTGCTGCGGCTGTTGGAGAATCGGAGCGCGGGGAGAAGCTCATTAAGAAAATGGAAGACAAACTTGCTGAGCTCCAAGAGAAAATTGCCTTAGTGCCGGAGGAGAAGAAACACAAGAGTATTGCGCTTATTTCCATTATGCCGAATTATGGCGGCGCAGGGTCTACCTTTGATGAGCTCTGTCGTTATACCGAGTCCATCAATGCAAAAGGCTGCCGCAGGGAATCATATGGGAGAGGAGATGACAAAAGAGCAGCTCATTGCTGCGAATCCTGACTACCTTTTCTTCCCCAGCCATGAAAATGCGGGGTCACGGGAAGAAGGTTTTGGCAAGCAGTACTTAGAAGATCCTTCGCTGGCGCAGATGACGGCCATACGGGAAAAAGCACATTGGACATCCGTGGGCACGATATGTCTACAATATTTCTCAAGATATTGTATTTGGCATACAGGAGACCGCATGGATTCTTTTATGGCGATGAATTCCGACCGTCGCGACAGGAGTTTTTGACGGCTGTGGAGTAAATCTACGCCGATCTGGCGCGTGTCGTTTTATCCATGATTCCTTCATTTCCTTTTTCGGATAGATAACTCCCTCGGGCAGTCGCTTTGGGGGAGTTTTATTGTATGGTAGAATATAGGAGAGTTGCAAGAGGTACTTAGAAAAAGATCCCATGCGCACTTTTTTCCTAGCAGAACGCAGGAGAATGATGCGGATTCCCGTGCGGCAAAGAGCGCGAATTTATTGACAGCACAAGGCGATTGAAATATAATACAAAAGACGGCTATTTATGCAGCCGCACTATGCTATGGAATGGATGAGTTTATGAATTTTGATATGAATCTCGTGGTCAATTCGTTCCCGCTCCTACTTATCGGTGCGGGGGTGACGATTCAGATCACGGTGCTCTCGACGGCGATCGGTTTTGTGATTGGTCTGGTCGTGGGGGTTGCGCGCATCTCGCATCTGCGCCCGCTGCGCCTGCTCGCGGAGGTCTATGTGGAGTTCTTCCGCGGCACACCGCTGCTCGTGCAGATTTTCCTCTTTTACTTTGCCCTTCCTGTGATTACGGGACAGCGCATTGATCCGTTCATCGCGGCGATCTCCGCCTGCGGCATCAACTCCGGCGCGTATGTGGCGGAGATTTTTCGTGCGGGAATTCAGTCCGTGGATGAGGGGCAGATGGAGGCCGGGCGTTCGCTTGGTATGACGTGGCTGCAGACAATGCGCTACATCATCGTACCACAGGCGTTCAAGCGCGTCATTCCACCGCTCGGCAACGAGTTCATCGCGATGCTGAAGGATTCGTCCCTTGTCTCCGTTATCGGCTTTGAGGAGCTGACGCGGCGCGGGCAGCTCATCATCGCAAAGACCTATGGGTCGTTTGAAATCTGGATGAGCGTCGCCGTGATCTATCTCGTGATGACGCTGACGATCTCGCGCTTTGTCGCGTATCTGGAACGGAGGTGCCGCGTCCATGATTGAGATTAAAGGACTGTGCAAGTCGTTCGGCGCGGATGAGGTGCTGAAGGGGATTGATCTCTCCATTGCGGAGAAGGAGGTCGTCGTTATTATCGGTCCCTCGGGGTCAGGCAAGAGCACGCTTCTGCGCTGCATGAATCATCTTGAGGAACCGACGGCGGGTGAGGTCACCATTGATGGGATTACACTTTCGGGTGAAGCGAATATCAATAAGGTGCGCGAAGAGGTTGGCATGGTGTTCCAGCGGTTCAACCTGTTCCCGCACATGACGGTGCTCGATAACATCATGCTCGCCCCGATGAAGGTGAAGCATATCGCACGCGCCGATGCTGAGAAAACGGCGCGTGAGCTGCTTGCCCGTGTGGGGTTGGCGGAGAAGGCGGATGCCTATCCCGACAATCTCTCGGGCGGACAGCAGCAGCGTGTTGCCATTGCGCGTGCCCTCGCGATGCATCCGAAGGTGATGCTCTTCGATGAGCCGACATCGGCACTCGATCCAGAGATGGTCGGCGAGGTGCTCGATGTCATGCGTGCCCTCGCAAATGAGGGCATGACGATGGTCATTATGACACATGAGATGGGCTTTGCCCGGGAGGTCGGCGATCGTCTGCTGTTCGTGGACGAGGGCCGCATCATTGAGTCAGGCCGCCGCGCGAGATCTTCGAGCATCCGCAGGAGGAGCGTACGCGCAGCTTCCCTGTCGAAGGTGCTCTGAGGTGCGTCTGCGCGGGAGTTTGATGCTGCTGGCAGCGGCGTTCTTCTGGGGAACGACGTTCGTCGCACAGATTCTCGGAATGGAAGGGCTTGGCCCTCTATACCCATGCGGCGTCGCGCTTTGCCCTCGGCACCCTGTTCATGACGGTGCTCTGGCTGCTGTATCGTGGAAAACGTGCGGTGCAGCGGCAGGCAGGGACGTTTCGCTCGGGCTTTCGCGCCGGCATTCCTGTCGGTCTGGCGATGTTCGTCGGTGTGACGCTGCAGCAGGTGGCACTGCTCTCGACGACGGCGGGTAAGACAGCGTTTATCACGACGCTCTACATCGTGCTGGTGCCGCTTGCGGCGGTGCTGCTGGTCACCGCATTCGAGCGGTGCAGTGGGGCGGTGCGCTCCTTGCCTTTCTGGGCGTCTACTTTCTCTCCGCCTACGGGGAAACGACGCTGAACCAAGGCGATGTGCTTGTCTTTCTCTGTGCATTCTTCTGGATGGCGCAGATTCTGCTCATTGACCGCTTTTGCCCGCATGGTGGACGCCATCGAGCTGTGCCTCATGGAGATGCTGGTCTAGTACGCTCGGCAGCGCATTGCTCGCCGTATGCTTTGAGACCTGCACGTGGGCGGCGCTTTCGGCCGCCGCGCTCCCGATTGGCTATGCGGGCATCCTTTTCCTGCGGTGTCGCATATACCTGTCAGATTTTTGGGGCAGGCGCATGTCGAGCCGACGCAGGCGGCGATTCTCATGTCGATGGAGGCCGTATTTGCCGCCGTGGCAGGCTGGGCAGTCCTAGGGGAGACGATGAGCGCCGTGCAGGTGCTGGGCTGCGCTGCTGCTCGCGGGCGCGGTCATGGCACAGGCGACACCGAAAGCGTGTAGAGAATAAGGAGGCGCGATATGCCGACGGAGGGAATTATTCAGGCGAAAATTACCATCAAGGTGGTCGGCGTGGGCGGCGGCGGCGGGAATATCCTGCGCAGTGTGCGTGAGAACTACGATCCGATATGACACTCGTTGGGCTCAACTCGGATCTTCGCCAGCCGCATGCGCTCGAAAAACAGGGGATCACCGTGCTGCCCATCGGTGAAAAACTGACGCAGGGACGCGGCACGGGCGGCAGAGTCGAGGTCGGTGAGAGGCAGCACGCAGCGAGGAAAAAGGCGATCCGTCAGATGCTTGAGGGGACGGATCTCGTCATCATCACGGCGACGATGGGCGGCGGTCTCGGCACGGGGCGGCACCTGTTGTGGCGGAGATCGCACACGATATGGGGATCCTCTCCATCGGTGTGGTGACGACGCCGTTCCACTTCGAGATGCCGCGCAAGATGCAGACCGCACAGGCGGGGATTGCACTGGATGCAGGGCATGACGGATGCCTTTATCACGATGCGCATGACAACCTCTGAAGATCGCCCCCGACCGCAGAGATGTCGTTTGTCGATGCGTTCGCCCTTGCCGATGAGGTGCTGCGGCAGACGGTTGGCTGCGTGGCAGAGCTGATTTTGACCACGGGGATCATCAACGTTGATTTTGCCGATGTGACGACGATCTTTCGGCAGAGTGCATCGAGCGAAACCCCTGCTTGCCATCGGTATCGATGAGACACCGCAGAAGGCGGTGCGAAAGGCGATGGAGAGCCCGCTGCTCGACCGCAGTACGGCGGGCGCACGCGGCGTTGTCCTCAATCTCACGGGAGGCCCCGCGATGAGTCTGCGTGATGTGGATGAGGCCGTACGCTATATCCATGGACATGCACATCCTGCGGTCAATATCATTGCGGGACTGGTCGTGCAGGAGAGTATGGCGGGCAAGGTGCAGGCGACGCTGGTCGCGACGGACTTTGACGAGAGCTATGTTCCGCCCGAGGAGGGCTGATCGGGGGCGATGTACGTGAAAGGAGGAACGCAGATGGAAAAACTCCTGCATGAAATGCACACATGGATGAATGCCTATATGCGCTCCTTTCGTACCAATGACCCCGAGGTGATGCGCGGGATTCAGCTCAAGGAGATTCATACCGGCTATGTGACGGCGCATGCCCGTGCACTTGCCAAGCATCTCGGCTGCCATGCGCACGATATGGCTATTGCTAGATCATTGGACTCTTTTCACGATGTGGGACGGTTTCGGCAGTATGCCCGCTATCGGACGTTCAATGATGCTGCGTCGGAGGATCATGCGGAACTCGGCCTCACGGTGCTCGCCGAGGAGAATATTCTCGCGCCGCTGAGTGATGCAGATGCAGAGGTGGTGCGCTTTGCGATCAAGTATCACAACAAGAAGGAGATCGCAGAGACGGACGATGAGCGCAAGCTGTTTTTGCCCAAGTGATCCGTGATGCGGACAAGCTTTGACATCTACCGCGTTCTCCTTCCATTCCTCACGCCGGAGGGCGCGGAGCAGGCACCGAACTTTGTTCCGTCGGACGCGGGCGCAGGAGGTCAGCCCCGATTTCGTGGCGGACTTCGCGGCGGGACGACAGGCGGACTACTACCGTCTGCGCACGGCACGGCGACCGCAAGATTGTGCGGCTCATGTGGATCTATGACATCAACTTTATGTGGACGCTGCGCCGCATTGTGGAACGCGGCTATGTGGATGCCTTTATTGCGAGCCTTCCCTGCGCAGGGAGGGATTGCCGAGGGGTCGCACGTCTGCGCGCCTATATCGAACGACGCTGCGCACAGAACGATTGATTGGAATTATACGGATAGAGGGATAGGAACATGGCGGACGTAAAGACATCGAATTTTATCCGAAATATCATCGACGAAGATCTGCGCGAAGGCCGGCATACGGCAGGCATTCACACGCGGTTTCCGCCCGAGCCGAACGGCTATCTGCACATCGGACACGCAAAGTCCATCTGCCTCACTCGGCGTTGCCGAGGACTACAATGGCCTCTGCAATCTGCGCTTTGACGATACGAACTCCGACGAAGGAGGATGTCGAGTATGTGGACTCCATTCAGGAGGATATCCGCTGGCTCGGCTTCTCATGGGGAGATCGGCGGTTCTATGCCTCAGACTATTTCGAGCGGCTGTATGAATATGCAGTCGAGCTGATTAAGAAGGGGCTTGCCTATGGATGATCTCACGGCGGAGGAGATCCGCGCCTACCGCGGTACGCTGACCGAGCCCGGTGTAGAAAGTCCGCATCGTGGGCGTTCGATCGAGGAGAATCTGGATCTCTTCACGCGCATGCGAGCGGGGAGTTTCCGGACGGAGCGCGCGTTTTACGCGCCAAGATCGATATGGCGTCGCCGAATCTCGTCATGCGCGATCCCGTGATCTACCGCATTGCCCATGTGCCGCATCACAGGACGGGCGATGCGTGGTGCATCTATCCGATGTACGACTTTGCCCATCCACCTCGGATGCGATTGAGGGCATTACGCACTCGCTCTGTACGCTGGAGTTCGAGGAGCATCGCCCGTTCTACGACTGGCTGCTCGAATTCTGGGCTTCCCGGCGGGGAGCGGCCGCGTCAGATCGAGTTCGCACGTCCTGAATCTCGGGGGCGATCACGAGCAAGCGTAAGCTGCGCCAGCTCGTTGAGGAGGGCATGTGCGCGGGTGGGACGATCCGCGTATGCCGACGATCTCGGGGATGCGGCGACGCGGTTATCCGCCCGCAGCAGTTCGTGCGTTCTGTGAGGAGATCGGCGTTGCCAAGAGCAACAGCACGGTGGACAGCGCAATGCTCGAGCATTGTGTACGCGACGAGCTGAACCGCAATGCGCCGCGCATCATGGCGGTACTGCATCCGCGAAACTCGTCATTACCAACTATCCCGGAAGGCGAGACAGAGTATCTGCTCGCCGAGAACAGCCCGACGCACGGTGGGCAGCGGTACGTTCCCTTTGGACGCGAACTCTACATCGACCGCGAGGACTTTATGGAGGATGCGCCGAAGAAATTCTTCCGCCTGAAGCCGGGCGGCGAGGTGCGCCTCAAGCATGCCTATATCATCCGCTGTGAGGGAAGTCGTAAAGGATGCGGCGGGCGAAATCACGGGAGCTGCGCTGTACCTACGCACCTGAGACGCGCAGCGGCGGTACGGCGGCGAACCGCAAGGTGAAGGGACGATCCAGTGGGTCGCGGCAGAGTACGCGCTCACGGCGGAGGTGCGTTCTCTATGACAGCCTTCTGCGTACGGCAGAGGAGGGCGAGGAGGAGCCGGCGGACTTCATCGCGGCGCTCAACCCGCACTCGCTTGAGGTGCTGACCGATGCGAAGGTGGAGCCGAGTGTCCGTCTCACGGCGGCAGGGACGCGCTATCAGTTCCTGCGCGTCGGTTACTTTTGTTGTTGACCCGGACACCACGCCGGATCATATAGTGTTCAACCGCATCGTCGGGCTGAAGGATACGTGGAGCAAAATCAAGCAGCGCATTCTTTTTCTCGATGTGTATGTGCCACGGACGGCAGGAGGAGGTTTGCTGGCAAAGATACCAAAAGATTTGTCCGACAAGGGATATGATGCAGGGGCACGAGGCAGAGGAAACTCTCGCCGAGACCATGCTGCGTCAGGAGCGGCAGGCAGAGGAACGTGCCCGTGCGGCAGCGGCAAAGCGAGCCGCCCGCCGATCTCGCGCGTGCGGGACTCCAGTGCCGCAGGCAGAAGAACTCGGCAAGGCTCTGCTGGAGCTGAAGCTGGCACTCGCACAGGAGGGCGAGACGAACGCTAAGCTGAAGATCCGCCGCAGCGGCCGACAGGTAATCATCACGGCGACGTGATGGCGTTCTCATCAACGAGAAGTAAGGATGTGTAATGATGGAAACAGCAACGATTGTGGCGATTGTCATATTCGTCGTCGCATACGCGCTCATCATCTCCGAAAAAGGTGCACCGCACCATCGTGGACTCTTTGCGCGATGCTCGCGATACCTTCGGGATCATCGATCAGGAAGTCGCAGTTCACCATATTGATTTCAATACGCTCGGACTGCTCATGGGCATGATGATCATCGTCAATATTACGAGTGAGACGGGCTATTCAACTTCCTCGCGATATGGGCGGCGCAGAAGGTCAAGGCGCAGCCGATCGCGCGCCTCGTCGTTCTCCTCGACCATACGATGGTCTGCTCGGCTCTCCTCGACAACGTCACGACGGTTCTGCTTTACCGTGCCAATCACGTTCAGCATCACGTCGCAGCTCAAGGTCGATGTCATGCCATATCTCATCTCACAGATTTTTGGCGTCGAACATCGGCGGTACGGCAACGCTCATCGGCGACCCACCGAACATCATGATCGGCAGTGCAGTCGGACTCGACTTCATGGCGTTCGTTGAAAACCTCACGTTGATCTCAATAATTATCTTTATCTCGGTACAATCCATTCTTATCGGCCTCTACCATAAGGCTGCTATACCCAGCCGGAGCTGCAGGATAAGATCATGCGTCTCACCTGCGAAAAGGGCACGATCACGGATCATGCACTCCTGCGCAAGTGCCTTGTCGTCATCTTCCTCACGATTACGTTCTTTTGTCCTGCACGGTCTCGGCCTTGAGTCTGCAACGGTCGCGCTCTCGGGCGCAGGTCCTCCTCCTTCCACGGCGACGCGATGAGGGCGCGATCGTCAAGGTGCTCTCGAAAAATTGAGGCCTGCGATCTTCTTTCTTCGGCGGACTCTTCATCCTCGTCGGTGCACTTGTGGAGACGGGCGTCATCCGATGCGTCGCGGGTCGAGTGCGATCAAGGCAACGGGCGTATGTCGAAGCAGCTGCGATCCTCATTCTGTGGATGGAGTGCCTTTGCCTCTGCCTTTATCGACAACATCCCGTTCGTCGCCACGCTGATTCCTCGATTCAGGATATGGGACAGATGGGGCCCAGCAACCTCGATCCGATGTGGTGGTCGCTTGCCCTCGGTGCGTGCCTCGGCGGCAACGGAACGCTGATCGGCGCGAGCGCGAACGTCGTCGTCGCCTCGATGTCGGCACAGCGCGGCCGTCCGATCTCCTTCCTTGGTTTCAGCGAAGGTCGCGTTCCCGTCATGGTGTTCACAATCATCGTCCTCGAACATCATACGTCTATATCCGGTATCTCTAAGAGTATGTAGAATACCGTCCCCGACTGCTTCTGCGGTCGGGGATTTTTCTTTTTCTCCGATTCGTGTTATCCTGTGAAAAGGGGAGGAGGTACGCGATGATACTCAACACAGGGCAGCGCACGGATATTCCGGCGTTCTATGCGCCGTGGCTGGCATCGGCTGCGTGCGGGCGAGGTCTGTGTCCGTAATCCCCACGATATACATCAGGTGACGCGCTATCGTCTTGACCCGCGCGTGGTTGACCTCATTGGCTTCTGCACGAAGAATCCCGCACCGATGCTTCCCTATATGGATCTCCTCACGCCGTTCGGGCAGTTCTGGTACGTCACCATCACGCCCTATGGCGACATGTGAGCGCCAATGTGCCGCCATGGGAGGAGGGTTGTGCGTTCCTTTCATCTAGCTCGGCGGCTTCCGAACGCGCGCCGTCGGGTGGCGTTACGACCCGATCATCCCTTGACGCACATCATACGCTGGCGTGGCACAGGACGATGTTCGCCGTAATGAGTAGAGCGGCTGGCAGCCAGACGGAGATGGTCGTCATCACTTCCTCACGCGCGTTATGCCAAGACGCGCCGCAACTTTCCCTGAGGGGCGTGATGTCACGCACGCAGAGCGCATGGAGCTCGGTGCGTTTATCGCTGAGACGGCACGGCAGTATGGCATGACTGCCGTCTATCCGTGCGGCGGCGGTGATGCACTCGCTCCATACGGGCGGAGACGGACGGTTGTGGATGACCTCGCATCTGGTGAGCGGGCACTCGGGCGGCGCATTCACTTCCCGCACTATCACGCCCCAGCGCAGGGAGTGCCCATGCTATCTGGCGCGGACATTGGCGCATACGACAGCTGCCCGCATCTCTGCTGCCATTGCTGTGCCAATGGCGCATCCTGCGCGCGTGCGCCGCAGCCGTCTCGCACACGATCCTGCAGTCTCCATTTCTCATCGGCTATGCGGAGGAGGGCGACCGCATCCATGAGGCGCGGCAGGAAAGCTGGCCTCGATCGACAGGAGTATTTATCTGTGGATAGTGAAAAACGTGCAAAGAGCCGCGCAGACGATGATTCTGCGCATGGCTCTCACGTTTATGTTTTAGAAAACATGGTCGTCTGTATCCGCGTCACTCGCGAGGAGTGCGGCCGGTCACGGCATCGATCGCGGAGCCGAGGTGATGTTGTTTGCCGTGCATCACCTTGCAGAATGGGCGGAAGTCTGCTACTGTGCGGCAGGATCCGCAGGTGCGGCAGGCGCTGCTGCATCCTGCATCGAGCAGCAGGTGCGGGCTGTGCCTGTTGTTCCTTCTGCCCCGATCCCCATGCTTTCCCTTTTATGTCCTTTTGCGGTCGTGGTCACGATCGTCGTCGTGATCTCTCATTTTCAGTTCGAGTGGGCGGAAGGTCAGCTCTGCTCAGATTTTTCCGATGGAGTCGGCGGCAATCGACCGCACCTTGTCCTCATCGAGCGAGAACGACGATCGTCCACTGTCGCCTGCGCAGCGATCGACTTCGAGCGAGCCTGCCGCTTCGCGAGGAGCGTGCCTCGACCTGCTGATAGTGGAAGCGGCTGTGCCGGCGGTGGCAACGCCGACGAGAACGGCGAGGCGGCGGCCTTCTTCAGATGTGCGGACCGAATATCTTGACCTGCTCTGGATTTTCTGTGCCCATGATGAAATCCTCCTTTGTGCTCGTCACATTTTTGCTGACAGGTATATCCTATCGGAGAAAGTTCAGCAAAGTGTAAAACACGCGTAAAACTTTTTCAAAAATCGATGGACAGCGCGGATTTTTCTGCTGAATCCATTATAATGGCATCATGAAAGTGAGGTGTCGCTATGCACCTGCGTGATCGTCGCTGAAAACAAAGCTCCTGCTGACCAATGCACTGATGGTTGTCTAGTACCGATCTGCGTCCTCGTCGTCATCGGGGCGCGCTTCTGGCGGACTGCGCCATGCAGGAACACTGCAGCAGCAGGCGCTCGAATTGTCTCTGGCCGGAGAGGGGAACGAGTCTCCTGTTCCCTCAGTCCCCGGTTCCGTTCGCGTGTTGCCGCAGAGAGCGGAAACAGTTCAAATGGAATCGCGTTGAACGATGTTCATCTGCTGGAGTCGGCGGCGTCCGCGTCTCTATCGTGCAGGATGGGCCCCTATCTGACCGATGAGGCAGATGCCGATGACATCTCGGTATGCGGTCATGCGGCATGGGGCGCGCGGCTCCGCACGACATGGAACGATGCGGGCGCTGTTTTTCGCTATGAGGGTGAGCGCAGCGGCGTTGTTTTTCATGGGGGCAGGCGCTGTTCCGATGATGCGGCATCACGATGAGATGCGCATTTTCGCCGCCGATGCGGGGAGACGGTGATCAACGCGGTGTTTATTTTCTTCATCGTCATCACCCGGCAGGGATTTTCCTGCTCGGGCGTTATCTTGCCCGCCTCCTTTCGGCGCAGATTCTTGCACCGCCTGCGGCGATACGCGATGCCGCTGGCGCGATGCAGCATGGTGATTTCGACCATGTCCCGCCTCCGATGGGCGGTGATGAGGTGAGCGACCTGCACGTGCTTTTGATGCTATGCGCAGCGATCTGCGGGCGCACGCCTGCGGAGGAACAGGAGGAGGCACGGCGGCGGGGATTTCTCATCAGTGTACTTCGATGACATCGCAACGCCGTTGACTGCCGTCAAGGGATATGCGAGCAGCCTGATCTGACGGGATCGCTGCGACGCCGGAGAAGCAGCGTCTATGCCGAGCGATCGCGCGTGCGGCGGCGACGATGGAGGGGCTGACCACATCAGCTGCGCGCGTTTTGCCGCACGGAGACAGGTGATCGCACATGGGAGGTCGTTGAGGCAGCGGACGTGGCTCACAGCATTCAATGATGCGCATGCGGCGGACGTTCGCGAGCGTGGCATCGAGCTGTCGATGGCGCAAGGCGGGGACAGACGTATATCCGCATTGACCGCAGTGCATTTGCCCGCGTGCTCGAAAAATCTGCGGGAAAACAGCGGGAAGTACCGCCGTGGAGACGAGCGCACGTCTCTATGTCGCTTTCCCATGAGGAAGATTTTCTCGCCATCCGCTGCGACGACGAGCGGCGTTGGTGTGCGCAGAAAGAGGAGCGGGAGCGGCTGTTTGACCTCTTTTATCGCACGGATGCGGCGCGTACCCATGTTGCTGACGGCAGCGGGCTGGGGCTGGCGATCGTGCGCCGGATCGCGACGACGTTCGGCGGCACGGTGCGCGCCGAGAGTCGCAGGGGACTGCGCATCGTCCTGCTGCTGCCGGTTCAGAGAGAGAGGACACGCATGAAGAAGATACTGCTGGTCGAGATGACGCTGCCATTGCCGAGCTGGAGCGTGACTATCTCGAAGCGGATGGCTTTTCACTTGTCGATATTTCTGCGGACGGCGATGCGGGGAAGCGCCCTGCTATGACGGGGACTATGATCTTCTCTTTGCTGGATGCGATGTTGCCGGGGCGGATGGATTTGCCATCCGCCGCGATAGTTCGGGAAAAGCATGACGATATCCCCATCCTCATGGTCTCGGCGCGCCTTGAGGATGTCGATAAAATACGCGCACTTGGACTGGGGGCGGATGATTATATCATCAAACCGTTCAGCCCGGTAGCTGGTGGCACGCGTCAGCGCACATCTCGCACGCGGCGAGCACCTCAAAGGGAAGCCGGGGATCCTGCCGTCCCGCGTTTTGACGCGCTTGAGATCCAGCCGCAGACGCGGCGCGTATTTCTTGGGGAAAACGAGGTGATCCTGGCGGCACGCGAGTTTGACCTACCCTCTTTCTCGCACAGCATCCGCAGGTCGCTTCAGCAAGGAGACGCTGTAGTGACCGCGTCTGGGAGCTGGATGCCATAGCGAGTACGGCAACCGTCTCCGTCCATATACAATCGTCTGCGCGAAAAGATTGAACGCGATCCCGCCCATCCACGGTGGCTGCAGACGGTTTGGTGGCAGCGCCAATGATGGAAAACGTAAAAGGGCGATGAAGACATGACAGCCCCTGCCATCCGAACGGCACAAAAATGCTTGCACTTCATGCGAAAAATGACTGTATAATACAGAGCGTTGAAATCCGTTCCTCAAGTCCTGATCGTCGTTCGAATCGAACGAGTGAAGCACTGTTTATATATGCAGCGCTTGCCCGAACCATAATCCCAGTAGAACGCTTTCGAGTGTGGCGAATGGAGAGTCAAAATTATTTTTCAAGGAGATTGTGGAAGAATGGCTTTTGAAGACAAAACCCTCGTGATGCAAAAGAGTGCGGCAAGGACTTCGTGTTCACCGCAGGTGAGCAGGGAGGTTCTACGCAGAGAAAGGCTTTGAGAATGAGCCTGCGCGCTGCCGTGACTGCCGCGACAAGCGCCGCCGCAGCCGTGACGATCAGAATCGGCGAGCGTCAGATGTTCCATGTGGTCTGCGCCGAGTGCGGCAAGGACATCGGAAGTCCCGTTCGAGCGAAGACGGATCGTCCCGGTTTACTGCCGCGACTGCTTCAATGCAAAGCGTGCAGCACGTTTCTAAAAACGATTTAGATTTCATGGGGATGTAGCACAGACGGTGCGGCGTCCCCTTTGTTTTTAGGAATCACAGATAAAACAGTCCGTCGGACTACCAATCATGTGGCTGCGTTTATCTGTGTGGCCTTTTTATCTTTTGAGGAGGTTTCCATGTAAGCTGAAGAAATTTCAGCACCGTGCTGACGGGGTGCACTCGTGAGCCTTTCCCTGCTCGGATGCGGCGCAGGCGGCGATCAGGCGAAGCAGGCAAGCAAGCTCCGCGTCGGCGCCTCCGATCGACTTTGCCCGTTTGAGTTCCCAAGACGAGGGACAGAAGGACATCAGGGCTTTGATATGGATCTCATCCGTGCCGTTGCTAAGGAGATGGGCAGCGCGGAGATCCAGAACATTGGCTTCGACGGTCTCGATTCCCGCCCTGCATGCGAAGAACATCGACGTGATCATCAGTGGTATGACGATCAACGACGAGCGCAAGGAGAAGGTAGCGTCTCTCTGATCCCTACTATCAGTCCGGCCTGACGATGGTCGTGCGCGAGTGATGAGGAGAACATCAAGTCGTTCAGCGATCCGAAGGGTGCTAAGGTCGCCGCTCAGATCGGCACGACGGCGCCAAGATGGCAAAGGAGATGGAGGGCGTCACCGTCAGCGAGCTGAATACGCCGGCGGACTGCTTCATGGAGCTGAAGGCAGGCGGCGTGGGATGCTGTGGTCAACGATCGTCCGGCATCAATGACTACTACATCAATCGGGCACAGGCAACCGGTGTGAAGACCTCGCAGATCGCCTCCGCTGAGGACTATGGCATCGCTATGGCGAAGGACAACACCGAGCTCCAGCAGAAGATCAATGCGGCGCTCAAGAAGCTGCATGGATAACGGCGAGTACGATAAGATCTATCGAAGTGGTTCGGTGCGAATAAGCAGAGATTCCGGATCGAGCATAGAAAACCCCCGCAGATGCAATTTTTCATCTGCGGGGTTTTTGTCTCATGGATGGACGAGGCGACGCAGCGATCTGCGCCATGTCCATAGGGAGGGGCAGTCAAGGAGAGCGTTTCTTTGGTGCGCGGATGCACCGAGGGTGAGATGCGCAGAGTGGAGCGCGTGCCGTCGATTGGCTCCGTCGTTCCGCCATAGAGATCGTCGCCGAGCAGCGGATGTCCGCAATGGGCGAGATGGACGCGGGATTCTGGTGCGTGCGCCTCGTGTCAAGCCACAGGCGCAGGAGGCTGTATTGGCCGTTCGTATGCTGCGTTTCATAATGGGTGCGTGCGGGTTTGCCAGTCCTCTGCCACGCAGCGGAGGATGATGCTCGGCAGGGCACGCGCAATCGGTGCATCAATACAGCCCGCAGGGGATGAGCGTTCCTTCGATCAGGGCGAGGTACTCGCGCCGCAGCGCGTTCTGGCGCATGATCTGGTACTGTACCTCGATGCTTTTTGCGATGAGGAGCAGGCCGCTCGTATTGCAGGTCGAGGCGGTGGTAGGGGTGAACGTCGAGATGGACGCCGCAGGCGGCAGTAGTATCCGCGCACGGCGTTCGCGGTGATGGTGCCGCGCGTTTCCTTTGTCGTCGGATGGACGAGCTGTCCTGCGGGTTTGTCGAGGACGAGCAGGTCGTCGTCATAGACGATCGAAAGCGGCAGCACTTCGGGAACGACGTGCTGACGATGGGCAGATCAGCTATGTGATGCGGTCGCCGTCCTTCACCATCGTGCGTGCAGCGATCGCAGGGCTGCTGTTCAGCGCGAATGCACCATGGTGTTTAATGCGTTTCCACAGGCTGCCCGAGATGCCAGCACCCGCACGAGGTAGGCCTTGACGGGACACATTTCCTGTGGGAAGATCCACGCGGAGCTCCGTCATTTCGCGCGGCGGCATCCTTGCGCCGCAGAGCGAGGATGATGCGGAAGGAGATGGAGAGGATGATGGCGATAACGGTGGCAAGCGACGATTCCCTCGCAGGGTCACCGTTCCGATGGTGATGCTGGCGGTCGATACGCCGACACCCATGACGATGGAGGTCAGGAGAAGGTTCATCGGATTGTTGTAGTCCACCTTGCCTCGACGAGGATGCGGATGCTCCGAGGCGGCGATGACGCCGAAGAGCAGCATGGAGACGCCGCCCATGACGGGGGTCGGGATGCTCTGGATGAGTGCGGCGAGTTTACCGAGGCAGGAGAGCAGGATGGCAAAGATCGCTGCGCCGCCGATGACCCATGCTCGAGTAGACCTTGGTGATGGCGAGGACGCCGATGTTCTCGCCGTAGGTGGTGTTCGGTGTGGAACCGAAGAAGCCCGAAGAAGATGGTCGAGATAGCGTTGCCGAGAGGAGCTGGTCAAGCCCCGGATCCTGGCGAGGTTGCGTCCGACGATGTTGCCCGTCACGATGAGGTGCCCGATGTGCTCGACGATGACGACGATGGCGGCAGGCAGGATGATGAGGACGGCATTCAGCCCGAAGGTTGGCGTGTAGATGGTCGGGAGGGCCAGCACGGCGCGGCGTGGCGACGTTCGAGAGATCGACGATGCCGACGGCACAGGCGATGAGATAGCCTGCGATGACGCCCGGATGAGGATGATGATGGAGAGGAAGCCCCGAAATGCCATGGAGGCAAAAGATCGTGATGGCGAGCGTTGCGATGGAGACAAAGACGACGGTCGGGTCGACCTTCTCCGCGGTTACCTGCCATCCCGCCGCCGTCGGCATCAGCTCCAGTCCAACTGACGGCGACGATTGCGCCCATTGATGCGGGTGGAAAGATCACGTCGATCCAGCTCGTTCCGATGGTGGGATGAACGATGAGGCTGACCAGACAGAAGACGATGCCGACGATGATGAAGTCGCCGAGTGCCGCCTCATAGCTGTACTCAGACAGGACGATGAAGACGGGAGAGAGGAAGCAAAAGCTCGAGCCGAGATAGGCCGGGATTTTTCCTTGCACAATATGAGGTAGAAGAGTGTGCCGATGCCGTTGAAGAGCAGCACGGTCGCAGGATTAACGTGAAAGAGAATCGGAACAAGCACCGTTGA
>BNJS01002622.1_pt1 | contig 74523 bp, 75 predicted proteins | sample 8540461 | NCBI WGS metagenome assembly BNJS01 (sample SAMD00202454, study PRJDB9452) | human saliva metagenome | isolation source: human saliva | place: Japan
CTCCGATAACTCCAGCATCATTTCCTAGAGTTGCAAGAGCCAATTTTGTTGATGTGCGTACTTGTGGGAAGCTATTTTCGTCGTAGACTTTTTGAACACCTTGTAGAAGGAATTCTCCTGCAGCTGACACACCACCACCGATGACGATTGTTGATGGGTTGAGGATTGAACCGATGTTGGCACAAGCGATTCCAAGTAACGTGAGAAGTTACGATAAACGATCAAAGCAAGGTCGTCTCCTTCTTTTGCAAGGTCAAAGACAGTCTTAGCAGTTACTTCTTCTCCGTTATCAATCAAGCGTTTCAAGGCTGCATCGCCTTCGTATTCATCGGCATAGCGACGAGTCAAGTTGACAATACCTGTTGCTGAAGCAACTGTCTCAAGGCAACCTTTCTTACCGCAAGTACATGCGATTGGTTGGTCAAAGTCAACAGTGATGTGGCCAAGCTCACCTGCTGCACCAGCAACACCGTGAAGCAATTTGCCTTCAGCAACGATACCGCCACCAACACCAGTCCCAAGTGTCATAAAGACAACGTCTGGTTGGTTGTCACCAGCCCCCATCCAGCGCTCACCAAGAGCAGCAACGTTGGCATCATTATCGATGAAAAATGGAATGCCCAAGGCTTTTTCAATTTTTTCTTTGATTGGTTGAAGGGTTTTCCAGTTCAAGTTGTAGGCACCAATAACTGTTCCTTTTTCACGGTCAACCACACCTGGTGACCCCATTCCAATACCTTGGAAATCTGCTGCCACCAATCCAAGCAAGTCCAAACGGTGTTGAATAGACTCAATCATATCATCTACGATATGACTTCCCTCATCCAAAATGTTAGTCTTGATAGACCATTTTTCTTGGATTTCTCCTGCTGTTGTTAAGATTGCAAATTTGATAGAAGTTCCACCAAGGTCAATCCCAATAATCTTTTGACTCATCGTCTTCTCCTTTCATTATGAATTAATTGAAAATGCTTACAGATATAGTATAACAAAATTCACTCATTTATGCAAAGGTTTGCATTAACTTTCTAGATTTTATTCTGACTTATGGTTTCCAGAGACCTGAAGCATCTACGTAGTAACGTCCACCATCAACTCGCTCATTCTTAGCCATTTTACCATCTGATTTCAAATAGTAATTTCCTTGCCATGCATTACGAGCATAAGAACCATTTGATTTCAAATAATACCAAGCTTGATAAGAATAATCATAAATCCATTCACTCTTTGCCATTTTACCATCTGATTTTAGATAGTAGTTTCCTTGCCATGCATTACGAGCATAAGAACCATTTGATTTCAAATAATACCAAGCTTGATAAGAATAATCATAAATCCATTCACTCTTTGCCATTTTACCATCTGATTTTAGATAGTAGTTTCCTTGCCATGCATTTTGAACTAAATCGCCATAGATATTTAAATAGAAGTACGAATTGTAACGAACATCAAAAATCCATTGATTCATTACTTTGCTCCCCATTTGATAATATGAGTTGCCATACCATCCGGTTTTAATTGAGCTGTTAGACTGATTAAGCTTCTCGGACGATTTCGGAGTCTTATTAGATTGTTTATATACCTCATCTATTTTTTTGTGTTTACCAAACCATTAAATTTATTATTCTTAATTTTTGAAAATTGGAGATTCTCCTCGATATCTGTGCTGTAGAGTTGTTTCAGGATCAATATAAGTACGATTTGGATTTTCATACACTACATATCTATACTCTCCATCAGGAAAAGTTTTATATGAGAATGTGTAATCAATTGAACTTTTTTTCCGATATATATGAGGTTAACTTTGTAGCAGCTTGAGTGTACTTACTAACAATTTTTTTCCCGTTTTTTTACATTTACCATATCTGTTTCTAACCATAACTCTTTTAATGGGTAAGAATATTCATCAATAAATTTAGGATTAATATAATTAGTTGAAAAGGTTACCTCAATTGCGTTACCAGCATCATAAGATGCTAAACTTATATTTACCTTATGATCTACAATTCCAACTGGAAGAATTCTATCAGCATTAACTTTTTGTGGGTTGAGAGACAAGTACTCCTATTCCTAACAAAGAGATTGCTAGTATAAATCTTATCAATAATGATTTTGTTTTCATCAAAAATCTCCTTTTAATTCTTATTGTTTACGGTTACATTGTAACACATACACGATACCTAGTCAACAATCAACAGTATATCCATTAATTAAACTCTAAACAAGAGAAACTCATGATCCTATTACTCTCAACTCATACAAGCCTCTCACTGCATTACAGCCGTAAATAGCTTCTGCTTGGGCTAAGTCTTTTAAGGTCAAGACTTTCTCTTCTACCTGTCCTGTTTCCAGCAAATGCTGACGGTAAATTCCGGGCAAGATTCCAAGTCGGACTGGCGGTGTATAGAATTTCCCAGCGATTTTTCAAAACCAAATTTCCGATAGAGGTTTCAAGAAGTTCTCCAGACTTATTGTGGTAAATCTTCTCTTGTTCCCCTAGTCTCAAATGTGGTCTATGAGTCGTTTTAAAATAGGTAAATGCTTGTTGCAAATTAGATTCCTGAAGGCAGAGTTGGGCATAGCAGAAGGTTGGACTGAGAGGTTCCAATACTTGACGATCGACTTCTATCTCTCCAGACTTACTGAGACTAATTCGCAAACGGTAGTCTTGATTAACATCACAAGCTTGGCACTCTGCCTCTATCTTTTGTCTCAAGTCTTCTACATCAAAAGAATATGCAAAATATCGACTCGCTTTTCTCAGTCTTTCCAGATGTTGTTCTTCAAACAGCAGTTGTTTTTGGCTGATTTTTCCAGTCGTAATCAGTTGGAAACGAGCTTGTTTGCGATAAAGGACTGCCGCCTTTTGATGAACCTCTCGATATTCAGATTCCCATGTGCTATCCCATGTAATGCCGCCACCTACTCCATAGATGGCTTCCCCTTGATGCAGTTGAATGGTCCGAATAGCAACATTGAAAATCCGGCGTCCATTTGGAAGCAAGAGACCAACCGTTCCGCAGTAAACTCCTCTTGGTTGAGGCTCCAAGTCCTTGATAATCTCCATAGTCGCAATTTTGGGTGCTCCCGTTATGGATCCGCAAGGAAAGAGTGAACGGAAGATTCCAACAAGGTCAACATTCTCTCGCAATTGACTCTTGATGGTCGAAGTCATCTGCCAAACTGTCGAATACTGTTCTACCTGACAAAGACGTTCTACATGCTCACTACCAACCTCAGAAATACGATTCATATCATTTCGTAAGAGGTCCACAATCATCATATTTTCTGAGCGATTTTTAGGATCCTGCTCCAACCAACTAGCCTGTTCAAGGTCTTCTTGGTCAGTCACTCCACGCTGAGTCGTCCCCTTCATTGGTCGCGTTGTCAACTCACGGCCATTTTGTTCAAAAAAGAGCTCTGGACTCATAGAAATCACTGCCATCTCATCATGTTCCACATAGGCATTGTAACCTGCCTCCTGCTCTACCACCATACGATTGTAGATAGCAAATGGATTGGCAGTCACTTCTTGCTTGAGCTGAACCGTATAGTTAACCTGATAGGTATCCCCCTGGCGTAAATGATGGTGAATCTGGGCAATCGCCTTTTCATAGTCTGTTGCAGACGTTACTTCCTGCCAGTTTGAAGGCAAACCAACCTCATCATAAGTCAGAGGAATAGGGGAGGTCTCTACCCTATCATGAACCGTAAAATATAGTAGGTACTCTCCCAGTAAGGAAGCCTTGTGAACTGCTAGTTTCTCTTCAAAAGCAGGTGCAGCCTCGTAGCTGACATAGCCCACCACATAATAGCCTTGCTCCTGGTAGCTTTCCACTTGTGCCAGCAAATCTACCACTTCTGCTACATTTCTCGTTTTCAACTCTTTAATCGGCTGGGTAAAGGTATATCTCTCCCCCAAAGCCCTAAAATCAATCACTGTTTTTCTATGCATATTTCAAGTATAGCATAAAAAGGCAGATTCAGACAAAGCTGATCTACCTTTTTATTATTTTCTTACTATTGATTATGATTTAGTGAACAAATCACCAGCAAATCCGTTAGATTTTTGTAAAAGTTGTTTGTAAACTTTTTCTTTAAGTGCAACTGTTTGGTTTGAATTACCAGCTTTCAGGTCATTTTCAACCGCTTTGTTGAACAACTCTTGAAGTCCTGCATAGTTTGAGATTTTCTCACCATTGATTTCAATTTCAACAAAACCTTTTTCACCTTTAGCTTTAACTTCCTTGAACCATTCTTTCTTCCACTCTTCTAGTGTATGGAATTTACCACCAGACACTTTCTCAATGATGAAGTCATCACCAAGACCTGGTCTGCCAGCTGCTTTAGATTCTTGTTTATACTTGTTAGAAGCATATCCGACAAATCCATCCAAGTATCCGAAGTAACCCCACATACGGAATGTATTATGTTTGAACGAGATAGAACCTACAGCACTTTGACTTGTATTACCACCGTAAATTCCAGCCATCATACTTACAGTTTGATATGCCGTATCAAAACCTTCAGCACGATAATGTTTATTTCCAGGCATATTATGCTTAGTCACGTAATTACCATCTACAAGGTCATCAATGCTTGTCAATTTCTTCTTGTTCTCCGTGTCATTTAGGTCACGAAGTAAATCCCATTGGTGTGGTTGTCCAACTAAACCATTTCGATCAGCTTTTTCACGCCATTTCTTGTCCATCTTCTTGAACCACTTATTGTTATCTCCGTCATTCTTCGCGATAACGGCATCCGCTTCTAAATGGTCGAGCATCATAAGCGCTTCGTTATAGTTCTTCATGTAATGGTCAATTTTAGCTCGACTATCAAGCAAGTTCGGATTGTAGTTATACCATTGGTTTCCATCATTTTTACGCTCATACGCCATATTTAGACCCAATGCGCCATAATCACCATTAGAACTTGTTACCGCAGGCGATTGTAACATACCTTGAGCAAAGGCTTCAACGTCTGTACCTTCACGATGTCCCCAACCACCTAAGTAAGCCATACGGTCATTGATATGCGTTGTTTCATGAGTAAAGGCTGATGTACCAAAATCACTAATCATACTTGACCAGATATAGTACACGGCTTCTGAGTTTTGAGGTCTATCAAAGATATACGCATACGCACCCATACCATTATCACCATGCCATTTACCAGTTGGACCATAGAACTCACGAATTGGAGCATAATCACCGTTCTTCGTATGACCCATTCTATCAACCCATCCACCTGGCGCACCATGGTTATCCCAGATAGCCGATGGAACCATATTTTCAGATTTCAACAACTGATTACGTACATTATCAGCCGCCAAGCGAGACCAGAAGTCTAAGTAGTTGATTTGTTCTTGTGCACGTAAATCAATTTCTTTCTTGAATGCTTCACGTTCAGCTTCTGTATTCTTACCATATTTCTCAAACGCACTAAATGCTAGTGTATTGTATGTTGAAATCAAGAACATATGAGCTTTCTTTGTAGTCAGAAGTGGCAAGATATATTTGCTATGTTCGCCATTGTTTAAGTTTCATATAAACGATATTTCTTGTCCGCAAACAATGGATTTGATGATTGTTTCTCAACGACATAGTTTGTATGTGAAACAGCTTTCTTATACCAGGTGTTAATATCAGTTTCGTTTGTGAATAAACGCATATTATAGTTTAATAAACCGTTCAACTCACCAATACCAATCGTTCCACCGATCGTTTCTCGATAAGCTTCTAATGTTCTGTTACCTTTAATGTTATTTTCTCTAGAACCGATCTTAATCAAGAAATCTAAGATATTTACATTCTTACCATAGAAGTCAGGTTTGAACATCATAAGATCTTTCATTGATTTTTCGTCGTATTTAAATCCATAGTAACGATTTAGATAAGTAAGACCCATCATAATTTTCGCTTTGTTTTCGTCTACTTTCTTAACAAGAGCTTTCATTGCAGCTTCGTCACCATTTAATTGGTGGTCTTCATTCTCAACTAAAGCTTTCACAAGTTTATCAAGGTTTCCTCGAACTTCTTCAAAGCTTTCTTCAAGGAACAAGTTACGAATGTAATTGTTCTTATGATTGTCACTATTCTCAGCTGGTTTGTTACGTTTGTCCATTAATGCACGCACTTCAGGTGAAATCAATTCGACACTTGCTAATTTTTCTTTCACATCAGCAATTAGTTTATCACGATTCTTATCCACCATATTTGGTGTGTAAACAATGCCATCTAGACCTGTAATACTATATTCACGAACTTGTGCTACGTTTGAATCCTTAGAAGCAACCGTCATTTCTTCTTTAGTACCATCAGCGTAATGAATCATTATTTTATCAACACTTGATAAGTCAGTCACGAATTGACCATCTTTCATACCAGTTACAGATAATACTTCAGTCGTTAATAATTTAGAACCAGCAGGAATTTTATTTCCTTGATTGATAATCCATTCTTTGTTGTAGAACGGTTGAAGTTTTTCCACATTTCGGTAAGCAAGTTCACGTTCTGCATTATAATCTTGAATCTCTTTATACGTATCAGATTTTGGGAGATTATTATTTAACTTATCTACTAATAATGTTGGAGCTTCAAAAATCTTTAGATGTAATATCGAAACTTTCTAATCTTTTATCAGCTTCTTCTTTAGAGATTTCTTTAAGTTTGTCCGCATTTTTTCTTGTCACATTACCAGTAGCTTCCCCAGCTACGCTGACAACTCTACTTAAATAAGGGAATCCAAAGTCATCATCTCCAATATCACCTGAACCATAAAGTTTTTCAGCGTTAGTTACTTTTACATAACTAATAACATCTTCTAAAAATCCGTATGGCCAGTTTTTAGTAATAACTCCACCTGTCTCTACATTGTTTTTCAAGTTAATTGACCCTTTTGCTACAGCTTTTTTAATATGTCCGTTAGCTCTTACATCCATTGGGTCCATACCCCTATCAAGTGTTGAAACTAAAGCTGAACCACGAGCTCTTTCACCAGTGATTTCTACATCTGTATAAACTTTTTCAATATTTGCTTTTCTTTGGTTGTTAACTAAACCAGAAATACTCCAACCTTTTTTACCTTCTGTGCGAAGTTTTCCGATAACAGAAACATTTTTCATTTTGCTTCCATTATTTAAATTATTAACAACTCCAGCTACATCATTACCACCAACAATACTACCCGTAATTTTAACATTTTCAACTGTCGTATTTGTAGCATCTTTTGCAAGTGTCGCTATTTGATCCGTACCTGGTTTATTTATATTCACGTTAGAGAAAATTAAATCTTTAATTGTAGAATTTTCAATAACATCAAATAATGGATTGCTTAAGTTATGAATAGCAAACCTATTCCCATCAGTACTAGTTAACGTACCTTTAAATTTCTTAGTAATATAAGATTTTTCCATTTGGTTTTAATATTAGTAGCATTTAAGCTTTGTCCAATTTTATATTCACCTTCTGGGTTATTTTGAATAGCTTCAACCAATTCAGCGAAATCATAGTAAACATTATCCACTTTTGGTTTTGGTTTAGCTATATAATAAACATACTCGTTAGCTAATTTCGAAGAATCTGTATGCTGAACTAAATCAGGCGCAGTTGCAGTAACTTTATATAAAGTTTCCCCATCTTTAACCACTTCTTCTATCTTATCAACAGCAAGTCTTGTCACTTTGTTGTCGTGAGTTGTTACACGTAAATACAATGGAGAAACGTCTGTCGGTTTTTCAGTTAATAAGCTCTTATCAGTTTCGTTACCGGCATCATCCACACTCATCAAACTAGTTTCTTTGATGTTCTTAATTTCAACTTTTTTAAGGTCTAACTGAATTTGTTTATCTTCTAATGTTTCAGTTTCTTCGCCTTCTCCACGATCATAAACCATCTTAGTTTCAATCTTATAATCTTTGTAGTATTGCAAATCTGTCAGGCTAGCTGTTAAGTTGTCAGGTGAAACATTCAATGTTTTCACAATCTCATCACCTTTTTTCAGAGTTAAGGTGATAGATTTAATGGCCGCCTTGCTTGGATTTTCTAGACTGTATTTAACATCTGAAGTCCGTTTCAAATCCTTAGATTCAACTGCAGTGAGGGTCAATACTGGTTTTTCAAAGCTCTTAGTACCACGTTTCAAAATTCGGTCTTGAGGTGCTTCGATGACTTCTTCCGTTACTTTTGGTGCATCCTCAGTCTTAACTCCTTTGATAGTATTAAAGGTCTTAGTGATTTTTTTCTGACCTTCTTTGCCTTCTTGAGCTACAACTTCTAAACCTTTTTTCAGTTGATCATCTTCTTCAACCTTTTCCTTAAATGGAATCTTTTCAAGACTTTCTTCTACAAGAATTCCTTCAATTGGTTTTGTACCACGACTTACCTGTTGATTTACAGGTTCCTTGGTAACTTCTGTGCTAGTTGAAAGAACTTGGTCCGTTTTAACACCTTCTACTGTTTTATAGGTTGTTTTTGTAACTTGACTTCCTTTTTCACCATTTCTTACGACAGTTTCTTCATCTGTATACTTGGTTGGGTCCTCAGTCGTTTCAGTTTTGTAGTCTAGGTCTGTAGTCGATGTTTCAACAAGGGTTCCCTCAGTTACTTTGTACTCAGGTAATGGATCTTGAACAAGGGCTTGACCTACCTTACCTTCTTCTTGGGTTCCTTTAGCTGCTCGGTGATTTGGTTCAGCTTGTGGTACTGGAGTTGGAGCAGGTTGCACCTCTTTCTTAGTTCCGACTGCAATGACTTGCGACACAGGATTTTGAACCACTTGCTCTTCAATGACTTCTCTAACTTCTTGACCATTGACCATCGAAACTTTGGTTACAAGACGACGCTGACCCATTTACTCCGGCTGTGACGATACGAGTCTGTCCTTCTGCTAAATTCGCATCTGGGCTTGTGACCGTTTCAAAAGGAATCTCCACCAAACTCTCTTCCTGTCTTGTCTGAGGCTTCTCAGAAACTGGTTTTGCTTCAACCTCAGGAGCAACTGGAGTCTCAACTACAGGTTTTTCAATAACAATTTCTGGAGTAACCGCAGGTCTTTCTTGAACGACTTCTGTTTTCTCAATTTCTTTTGAACTTTGTTTTTCTACTGGTAACTGAGGCTTCTCAGCTGAAACTGGTCTTGATGGATGAAGTTCTGCTTCCTTGAAATAGCCAATGTATTCATAGCCATCAATGTGGATAATCCCTTCAGCCAAGCCTTCATGGGTAGAGGCTGAAATAGTTTGGTTATAAGAAAGCAATTCTTTATTTTCAAACGCAAATGTTCCATAAGGTACAAAGGTGCTGGCTCCTAAAGAACCAATCAAGAGAACACCTAGAACCTCTTTGCGACCTTTTTTGGACACCAAAAAGACTGCTAGAGAAGCAGTTGCCAAGCCAAGACCTGCAAAAGCTAGTTCCTTACTTCCTGTGTAAGGAAGTTGTTGACTGTTAGTTGCCTTCTTGCGATAAACTACATAAAGAATATCATCATCTTGAAATTCTGTTGGAACCTCATGGTGAATCAGGGCTTTTTCAGACTCGGTCAATTCCTGCTCCGCTAAATAACGGTAATGAACGCTATGAGTTCCGCCAACTTCATTGGCATGCACCTTATCTACTGAAAAGGGTACTAGCACCAAAAAGGAAGGCCCCGATGGCTACAGGACCTACCCCAACAGTTAGCTTACGAATCGAATATTTGGTGATTTTTTCTAGTTGTTGTTTTGTTTTTCTCATTCTCACGACTTTCTAATAGAATCTTGCGGATAATGCGCACGCGCACCTCCAATTAATTTTGGACGACTAGCCAACGCCGTTACATGGGCATGACCAATCTCTCTCAAAAGAGGGCGAATTGGAACCTGAACATGCTTGACATGCATGCCAATTGCAGTGTCCCCAATATCCAATCCAGCATGGGCCTTGATAAATTCAACCTCAACTGGATCCTGCATAAACTTGAAGGCTGCCAATTGACCCGAACCTCCTGCATGAAGGGTAGGAAGGACACTGACCATTTCCAGACCAAACTGCTCTGCAACCTGACGTTCAACAACGAGGGCCCGATTGACATGTTCACAACCTTGAACAGCTAGATGAATTCCTTTTTCCTCTAGGATATCTAGGATGGTCTTCACAATGATCTCTCCAATTTCTTGGCTAGATTCCTTGCCAATCTGACCACCTATCACCTCACTAGAAGAGAGGCCCAAAACAAAGATAGATCCCTGCTTCAAATTGGCCTTTTCCAATACATCTTCTACAATCTGGCTTGTTTCTCTTTGAATATCTTTTTCCTTCATACTTGATACCTCTTTTGTCATTATCTATCATATCGTTTTTTCTTGTTTTTAGCAAGATAGACAACCTGAAAACCTTACTCCAATCTGCATAAAACTCCCAGAATTGACTGGGAGTTAGCTAGTTTCTATTCTATTTATGTATATTTCAACCGTTGTCCCTTTGTCGGGTGCAGAATCAATCTTCATCTGGTAATGTTCTCCAAAATGAAGTTTGAGCCGTTGGTCGACATTTTGAAGACCAACTCCCCCACGTTTAAGTTGGCTTTGACTACTACCAGAAGCATCTTGGAAGCCAACTCCATCATCCTCAATGTTGATGACCAATGCTGAATCCTGTTTCTGGACAGAAATTTTAATATGTCCCTGACCTTCCTTCTCCTTGATACCATGGTAAAGAGCATTCTCTACAAGGGGTTGCAACACCAGCTTAGGGCAAGACTAGGTTATCAAAAGGCAGGATTTTTCATTAATCTCGTATTCCAACTTATCTCCGTAGCGTTGTTTCTGGATAAAGAGATACTGGCGTACATGATTGATTTCGTCAGTGAGGCAAATCAAATCCTTACCTTGATTGAGAGCCAAGCGGAAATAGGTTGCCAAGGACTTGGTCACCTGAACCACTCGCTGACTATCCTGAAATTCAGCCATCCAGATGATGGTATCCAAGGTGTTATAGAGGAAATGGGGATTAATCTGACTGGACAGTGCCTGAAGTTCATACTGACGGGTTGTTTCTTCCTGCCTGCGAATAGCTACCATCAACTGATCAATCTGATCCAACATGGCATTGAACTGGCGAGTCACTTCTCTCAGTTCATAGGCACCAGTTTCCTTGGCACGCAGATTTTGTGTACCAGAAGCAATTTCTAGCATGGTTTCTCTCAAATCCTTCAAGGGAGCAATCCAACGCTTGAGACTGAACCAAACCAAGCAGAGACAGGCAAGAAGAGATGTGACACTGGCCCCCAGCAAGGTCCACAAGAGTTGACTCCGAACCTGGTCTAACTTCTCCAGCGAAGACACGCTAAGCACCGTCCAATCAGTTCCAGCAATCTTTTCCTGACTGACGTAGGATTGGTGGTCTGGAGTATAACCTTGTCCCGTCTCAATATAGGGTTTCATAGCCTCCATTTCACTAGCTGAGCTATAAACTGTGTGTTGAGGATGGTAAACAAATTCATGGTTTTCATTGATGATAAAAGCAAAGCCCTGCTGACCCAACTGAAGTTGGTTAAGATAGGCTTCCAGAGTTTCGTAGGAAATATCCAAACGAAGTACGCCAAGATTGGCTCCTTTTGCATCAATAAGTTCCTGAGTGACAGAAATGACCCACTGACTGTCCGATTTACGAGCTGGAGTCAAAACAGGCATGGCTCCCTGATGAATGGCCTTCTGATACCAATCCTCAGCCATCATATCTGAAGAGGTTTTCATTTGCACACTGTCATCTGTAGAAATAACCTGACCGGATTTGGTTACCAGTACCACCGTTTTCAAGTCCTGATCTGCCTTCAAGATAGTCAAAAATAGGTCTCGAATTCCCTTGACCTTGTCTTGACTAGGATTCTCAGCATAGGCTAGGACTTCCGTCTGCTGGGTCAAACTGCTCGAGGTGGTTTCTAATTTTTTGATATAAGACTGGATAAAGTGGCTAGTCTGGCTAATGGTCGTTTGGCTATTGCCCTCAATGCTAGCCTCAATGGCCGAGGAACTAGATTGATAGTAGAAAGTCCCGACCACAGCTAGGAGAATGAGAAAGACCAGAAAGATGGAAATAACCATTCTGACTAGAAGAGAAGAACGCTTCATCGGCCTTCTCCCTTCTTAAACTGACGAGGTGTCACACCCGCAATCTGTTTAAAACGTTGGGTAAAGTAGTTCATATCTTCAAAACCAACCTTTTCGGCTATCTCATAAATCTTTAAATCTGTGGTCAAAAGCAAGAGCTTGGCTTGTTTGACACGTTCTCTCACCAGATAATCCTGAAAAGGCAGTCCTAACTCTTTCTTAATCAAGGAACTCAGATAAGTCGGACTAAAGCCCAAATCACTGGCTAAAGACTTTAAACTAAACTGGCTATCAGCCAGATGAGACTGGATTTTCTGAGCCATATTTCCTTCAAACTTATCAGTCAATAGATCTTGTAACTGCTCTTCTTTCTCTTCCTTATCCAGCTTTTGCTTGATTTTCCCCAGCATTTCCTCGATATCCTGACGAGAAAAGGGCTTGAGCAGGTAGTCATCCACACCGAGTTTGACGGCAGATAAGGCATAATCAAAATCATCGTAGCCTGTTAAAAATACCAAATGCACCTGAGGATAGGTTTCTCGGACCAGACTGGCCAACTGGATGCCATTCAGCTGAGGCATGTTGATATCGGTCAAAATGATATCTGGCACCTGCTTTTGTATCAATTCCCAAGCCTGCCTCCCATTTTCAGCCTGACCGATGATTTCCATATCGTAGGCTGCTACATTGACCAGCTTGGTCAAGCCTTGTCTTACCAGATATTCATCTTCTACGATTAAGATTGTGTAGGTCATGGTCTGCTCCTTTGTCACTTACTAGTATCAGTATAGCAAAATTCTCTTCTAACTGCTTAGGAAAGTTCTCTTAATCAACATAATCTAGTAAATAAGCATATCCTTTTTTTCTTCCATTTGGTCTTTAGGAATAAAGCGGATAGAGAGACTATTGATACAGTATCGCAAGCCGCCCTTGTCCTGTGGGCCGTCCGTAAAGACATGACCAAGGTGAGAATCTCCAACTCGACTCCTCACTTCCATGCGTGTCATATTGTAGGACTTATCTTCCTTGTAAGTAGCAACATCTGGACTGATTGGTTGGGTGAAACTAGGCCATCCGCAACCAGACTCAAACTTGTCCTTTGATGAAAAGAGGGGTTCGCCAGTTGCCACATCCACATAGATACCAGATTCAAATTTATCCCAGTAGCGGTTTGAGAAAAGCTCGTTCTGTTTGATTGTTCTGGGTAACTGCATACTCCTCAGGCGACAAGGTCTTTTTCAATTCTTCATCGCTTGGTTTAGGATATTTGCTGGCATCGATGACGGGGTAGGCAGCCTGATTGACGTTGATATGACAGTAGCCATTTGGATTTTTCTTGAGATAGTCTTGGTGGTAATCCTCGGCCACTACAAAATTCTTCAAGGTTTCCTTTTCAACTGCCAAAGGTTGGTCGTATTTCTTAGCTACCTCATCAAAGATCTGGTTGATAACCTCTAAATCCTTGTCATCTGTGTAATAAACACCAGTACGGTACTGGGTTCCCACATCATTTCCTTGTTTATTTTTGCTAGTTGGATTGATAATGCGGAAGTAATGTAGCAAGATTTCCTTGAGGGAAATTTGCTTGGCATCATAGGTGACATGGACAGTTTCCGCATGTCCTGTTTGGTTAATCAATTCGTACTTGGTTGTTTCCCCTCTACCGTTCGCATAGCCTGAAACGGCATCTGTCACTCCAGGCACGCGTGAGAAGTATTCCTCCACTCCCCAGAAACATCCCCCAGCTAGATAAATTTCATGCAAATCTGCGTCTTTACTAATTTCTGTTTTTTTCACTGTTTTTCCTCCTTGGCTAACTGATGCTTTCTCAATTTGCGAGCTATCTGTCTGCCCTGCATTTCGCATCAATAGAAAATAGAAACCGCTTATGGCTAGGGACAAAAAAATTCCCTGCCAAGACAAACAATTTTACTTTATCATTCATGACCTTTCTCTACCCCATTTCTTTCAATTCTTTTAAAATCATATCCTTATCCATAAAACCTGGTTGTGTTTTGACCAGTTTGCCTTCCTTGTCTATAAAGGCTTGAGTTGGGTAAGAACGAACGCCATAACTTTCCAAAAGTTTGCCTGATGGATCAATTAGAACTGGGAAATTTTTATAATCCAAGCCCTTGTACCAGTTCTTAAAGTCCGCTTCAGCTTGTTCACCCTTGTGTCCAGGAGACACCACTGTCAAGACCACATAGTCATCACCAGCTTCTTTAGCGATTTCGTCCGTATCTGGAAGACTAGCTAAACAGATAGAACACCAAGAAGCCCAAAATTTGAGATAGACTTTCTTGCCCTTGTAATCAGACAAGCGGTAGGTCTTGCCATCTACTCCTATCAATTCAAAATCAGCTACTGCCTGACCCTTTAGTCGCAGTTTGCGCACTGACTTGTTCTGTTTTGGTTTGCTCCTTCATAGTAGATTGGTCTGACATATTTTTAGCCGAACAGGCTGCCAAACAACAGATTGAGCCTACTCCAAGGAGACATGTTTGCCATTTTTTCATTTCTTCTTCCTCTCTATTCAAATAATGTAGTCAAAATGGAAGCATTTCCCAAAAGCACCAAGATTCCCATCACGATAATGAGGAAACCGCCCACTTTTTTAAGGGTTTCGAGATAAGGATGGAGTTTTCGGAAATGTTTCAAAACATAGCTGGAGGCAAGAGCTAGAACCAAAAATGGTAGTGCCAAACCCAGCGTGTAAAGCAACATGAAACCAGCTCCCTGCCAAGCTCCTGAACCACCTGAAGCCGCCAAGGCCAAAACAGACCCCAGAACTGGACCCACACATGGCGTCCAAGCAAAACTAAAGGTTAACCCCAGTAAAAATGCCTGACTATAGCCTTTACTCTTTTGCCCCTGTCTCTTTAATTGTAGCCTTCTTTCCTTGTAGAGTCCCTGCAAATGTAAGACTTCCATCTGGTGCAATCCCAAGAGAATGATGACCGCACCCGTCACATACTGAAACCAAGAAGCATACAGCAAATTGCCTAAAAAACCAGCTCCATAGCCCAGTAAGATAAAAACAAAGGAAATCCCTATTATAAAGGCCAGAGTTCGCAATAAACTGACAACTGAGATTGAATATTTTCCACTAGAAGCCTGAGCACCATCTTTATCATCCAACAAGACCCCTGCATAAACTGGTAACAAGGGTAAGATACAAGGAGAAAAGAAGGAAAGAATTCCAGCAAGAAAAACACTGATAAAAAAGATTATATTATCCATTGCCTTCCTCCATTCTTTGATTTGATAGGACTATTATAACCCCAAAGTTCCAGAAAAAACAGGGACAATAATAGGGAAAAATAGGAATTTAATCAGGTTATACTTCAAAGAAATCAAAAAAGCATGAGTAAAAGGGTAAGCTATCTTACATTTTAGAGCAAACATCTAGTAAATAAAAAAACAGATTCTTCCGTTTATCACGGAAAAAAATCTATCATTGACTTACTTATTTATAAAAAAATTCCAATTACAGTTTACGAACCTTATCTTTGCTGGTTTCTCTGTATTTTTTTAGTTCTAAGAACGCCATTTTGACCATTATTGGTAATAGTCTTACAACAAGGCCTCAAACTCAGCGACGGTCATGCCTAATTGCTCACTCGCAACCTCTGCTGTTAAAAGATGTTGACGAACAAGATTTGCTAACATAGCAAAACCACCTTCGGCTTTACCACGTTCTAATCCTCTTTCTTCAGCTTGTTCCAAGGCATAGTCCTGCGCTAACAAGGCTTGTTCTTCTCGCATACGTAGTTGGCTAAACATCTTCCTGTCCTCCTCGGACCAGCTTTTATAGTCCAGCAGTTGGTCTGCCTGGCTAATGGCTCGCTCGGGTTCTTGAGTAAAGGGCTTATTCCCGAAAAACTCCAACCACGGTTTGCGAACTTCGTCTTTGCTGGTTTCTCTGTATTTTTTTAATTCCAAGAATGCCATCTTGACCAGATGATTTTCCTGACCATTGTTGATAATGGTTAAAACCTCACCTGTCGTATCCTCGCGCATACTAAAGCTATGAAAGGCTAGATCATCTTGGAAATAATTACTATCCACAATAGCTATTGCGTAAACAGGTGCGATGTGTTTGTAACTCTGGTGAGTATTGCCTTCTTGCTGGCGAATTTTTTCTAGATTTTGATTGACCTGACTACACAAGTAAGCCCACAGGCGATTGATGAAAAAATTCTGATGATGAACCTGAATTTCAATGATAACTTGCGTGCCATTGTCCAACTCCGCCAAGACATCTATACTAGTATAGAAATCCTGCGCTGAATAAGGTATGGAAGGCAAGACGTGAATATTGCTTCCCTCCAAAATGGTCACATTTTTGGCTGGCAAGTCTAGCATATCGCGAATAAATTGACAAGTGATTTCTGGATTGCTAAAAATCTTCTTAGCAACTAAATCATTGGTCGGGCTGATGCCCGGATGACGTACAGTCATACTTCCTCTCCTTTCATTATAGCACATTTTTAAATCTATGTTTACTAGATTCTCTGCTACTACTTATTTATTCGGAAAAGAGAGGATAAATGAAACAGTAAATAAAAAATGAGGACAGCGGATAAGCAATAAATTTTAAGCTTATCAGTCCTCCTTACTTATCTGGTAATAAATAAGATCCGAAAGATATCCCTTTCTCTCCACACCATTGGTAATAGTCTTTAGATAGGACATTCCAGCCTTCTCCATGACACGACCTGAAGCTGGGTTGAGACTGGCATATCGAGCTCCGACCTTTTGAAATCCTGCTTGAGTAAAACAAAAGTCCAACACAGCTTTCAAGGCCTCCGTCATCATATCATGACCCCAGTATTTCTTGCCTAGCACATAGCCAATTTCACAACAAGAATCATCCTCATCTATCTTAACGATGCTGATATCTCCTATCACCTGCTCTGGATTTTCCTTGAGGCAAATGGCCCACTTATAATAGTTAGGATTAGTATAGGAGGCAATCCAATTTCGAATCGACTTCCGAGTCACCTCAACATCAGGATGAGGATCCCAGGTAACGTAGGTTAGATTCTCAGCAGACGAAGCCCAATTTTGAAACATGGCTTCCGCATCACTCTCCACAAATCTTCTCAGAATCAAACGGTCTGTCTGTAACGTTTGCGTACCAATAGATTTCATGATGCTACCTCGCTTTCTAATAGATGATTCTCTGTTCAATCTCCATTGAAACTGGTTTTGCTTTTGAATTTCAAGGTAATAAGCTAAAAAGGTCCCCCGGACCTTCTTCGCTTTCTCATTTCTAGGCTCAGGGTAAAAAGACTAAACTCAGTAACAGATAAAAACAAGTTTTTCATCTAGTTCCTTGACGCAGTCGCTGTCTGGTTTGAAATGCGCCCTAGCAAGCTTTTTCAAACCTAGTCATCGTTGCGGGGGTAAGACAACGGAATCGAACTCTTCGAGTTACCGGATCTTCCTCGTTTTCTTATTTCTAAACTTAGGGTTCAAGGTCCCTCGGACCTTCTCTCACTTTCTTATTTCAAGGTGAGAGGCTGAAAACCTCCACTGGAGGTTTTCACTCCCAAAAGTCATCAAAGACAGTGATAGGTAAGTGGCGTTTGTGTTGGCCTTTGTGCCACCAGTTTTCAATAATTGCTTGAGCTTCTGGGCTGATTGTTTTGCCTTCTAGGTAGTCGTCAATCTCCTCATATGTGACTCCAAGTGCGACTTCATCAGCTAGGCCTGGTTTGTCTTCTTCTAGGTCTGCTGTTGGGATTTTTTCATAAAGGGCTGGGTCTGCACCAAGTTCCTGCAAGAGTTGTTTTCCTTGGCGTTTATTGAGACGGAAAAGTGGTAAAATATCTGCACCACCGTCACCAAACTTGGTAAAGAAACCTGTGATATTTTCCGCGGCATGGTCTGTTCCAATGACCGCTCCGCTATGGGCACCAGCAAGGGCATATTGGGCAATCATACGGCAACGAGCCTTGATATTTCCCTTGTTGAAGTCTGAAACAGGGCTTCCTGTCGCTTCAACTGCAGCTGTCACGGCGTCAGCAGATTCCTTGATATTAACCACTAAGCTGACATCTGGTCGGATAAAGGCTAGAGCTTTTTGAGCATCTGCTTCATCAGCTTGCACTCCGTATGGCAGGCGGACAGCGATAAATTTGTAGCTGCCATCTCCTGTCTCTGCTCGCAGTTCTTCCATAGCCAGTTGAGCCAAACGCCCTGCCAAGGTTGAGTCTTGTCCCCCAGAAATCCCTAGTACAAAGGTTTTTAGGAAAGGATGTTTTTTCAAATATCTTTTTAAGAAATCAATGGAACGACGGATTTCTTCTTGGGCATCAATCACTGGTTTGACACCCAGTTCTTGGATAATCGTTTCTTGCAAACTCATTCTTCTTCTCCTTCACCAAGGGCTTCCTTGCGCATCTTGTCAATCAAGTCCATCTTGTCTTGCCATACATCACGCGCCAAATCTACTGGATAGTGCTGAGGATTGAGCACGCGCTTGTACTCATCCCAAAGCTTGTCAAATTCCTTACGTGCATAAGCCTGAATCTCAGTCAAGCTAGGCAACTTGTAAATCAGTTTTCCGTCTTTGAAGATATCCACCAAGAGAGGAACAGCATCAAAATTACGAACGGTCTTCTTGATGTAAGTATAAGTCGGATGGAACATCTTGATTTCTGTCATGCCGCTCACATCCACACCGTCATAAGTGATATAGTCTCCTTCTGACTTGCCTTTTTCACGACTGGTAATACGCCACACCTGCTTCTTACCTGGCGTCGACACTTTTTCCGCATTATTAGACAGCTTGATGGTATTGCGCATATTACCATTTTCATCTTCGATGGCCACAATCTTGTAAACTGCCCCAAGAGCTGGCTGGTCATAGGCTGTAATCAGCTTGGTCCCCACACCCCAGACATCAATCTTAGCCTTTTGCATCTTGAGGTTGAGGATAGTATTTTCATCTAGGTCATTTGAAGCATAAATCTTAGCCTCTGTAAAGCCAGCCTCGTCCAGTTGCTGACGGACTTTCTTAGAAATGTAGGCAATATCCCCAGAGTCAATCCGCACACCCATAAAGTTAATCTGGTCGCCTAGCTCACGTGCCACCTGAATGGCAGCTGGCACACCGATACGAAGGGTATCATAGGTATCCACAAGAAAGACACAGTTTTTGTGGGTTGCGGCGTAAGCTTTGAAAGCCTCATAGTCGTTACCATAAACCTGTACCAAGGCATGGGCGTGAGTCCCCAAGACAGGAATGTCAAAGAGTTTACCCGCGCGCACGTTGCTGGTTCCATTAGCACCACCAATCACCGCTGCGCGTGTTCCCCAGATAGCCGCATCCATTTCTTGCGCCCGACGTGTTCCAAACTCCATCAAAGGTTCATCTTCGATGACCGAACGAATACGAGCTGCCTTGGTAGCGACCAAAGTCTGGTAGTTAACGATGTTCAAAAGGGCTGTTTCGACCAACTGACATTGGGCTAGAGGACCTTCCACCTGCACAATCGGTTCATTAGCAAAGACCAAGTCCCCTTCTTGGGCAGAACGAACGGTCAACGCCAACTTGAAATTGCGGAGGTAATCCAAGAATGCCCCATGATAGCCTAGCGACTCCAAATAGGCGATATCACTATCTGAAAAACTCAAAGTCTTCAAGATAGCTCACAATTCTTTCCAAACCAGCAAAAACCGCATAGCCGTTCTTAAAAGGCTGTTGGCGGAAATACACCTCAAAGACCGCTTTCTTATTGTGAATCCCTTGGTCAAAGTAAACCTGCATCATATTAATCTGGTACAAGTCCGTGTGCAATGTCAAACTATCATCTGGATACATACTTTTCCTACTTCCTTAACTAGAAACCCATGAAAATTTTCAAGAACTTTCATGTATTCCAATAAATTAGTACTATTATATCACATTTTAGCTGGATTGAGAAAAGAGTAACAAGCTATTCTCCACTCTCCAGTTCATCCATGTCTTGCTCAAATTTTTTCTGAGCCCATTCTCCATAGCTCTTCAGACCGAGATTGCCGATAAAGACCCAAGGAAGGTAAATGATATAAGTAATGACCCAAGCAGATAGGTATTTAAGATTCAAAGGGTTATGCTGATAAATTTCTATGTTGAATTGATAATTCTGCAACATCAAAAGAGCCGTAATAGCCAAGGTTAGGAAAAAACAACCCAAAATCGTAAAATGAAAACGACTATAGTAGGTCACTCCCAGATAACGGGCACGATTGAAAAAGAAGAAAATTCCTACTATCAGAGTATAGACTAGAAAATTCGAATTAAAAAGAGAGGGAGCTAATACAGCCACCAAATAGCTTAGAAGCACAAGCCCAATGAAGAGGGTAAAGGATTCTGCCCCAGCTTTATTGATTAGTTGTTCTTCTCTTTCGTCAAGTAATTGATAATGAATGAATTTATTTACCATCTTCTTCCTCCCAAAATAGTTGGTCTAGGGTTTTCCCTAAACATCTGCAAATAGACTGGCAGAGTGAGAGACTGGGATTGTATTTCCCCGCCTCTATCAAACCAATAGTCTGGCGCGTCACCCCAACAGCCTCTGCCAGTTGACCTTGTGTTAAATCAAGCTCCACACGAGCTAATTTTAATTTTAAATTTTTAGCCACCTGCGTCCTCCTTATAGTTTTAATACTCATCTACTCTTAAAAAATCCAAAACCAACACAAGCTGTCAGCTATTTATTATAACTTCATTAATTAGCACTCCAATATTATCTTCAGCCTAAAATCAGTATGTTAGATTGTTTGAAATAAACTCCCTAGCTGGCTATTTGATTTTTATTTAGTATTAGCTTTAGTAGAATCTTTTAAACGAGTTTTGATTGCTTGTATTTCTTGTTTAATTTAGTTGCTTTCATATCACTATTATATAATGCTTTTGGAAATGAGTCTAGCATAAGACAAAAACGTGTACACAGCAAGAGCAGGAGCATAGTAAGATGACTGATTTTTTTGCTGAATTTGCAGTCTACAAAATAATACTAAATAAAACTAAAATGAATACTCCTTGCTTTTCTTGAGAGTGAAAAAGTACAATAAAATGATTGTAGTGATTACCACAAGATACTGACTAATAGACATCGTATTTGAAGCCACAAATACAGGTAAAGGAATAAAAAGGAAGAAGTTCAATTGCTTTGATAAACAAATCATTACTAGTATTCGTCATAATCGTATTTAATATATTAGGGATAAAGAGTAGTAAAGCTACTAAAATACCAAATACCAAGCCACTTTTCAATTTGTATAAATAGAAAATGTAAGATAATAGAAAATAAAATAGGACTAACAAAATTGTATTGACTACAATGGCTACTATAAAATCTAATCCTAAATCACCTGGAACACCCAATTTACTTACGATGACTAGTAACACAATACCATTCAAAGCATAGATAATGGAAACTGAGATGGCATATAGAAAATTGGACAAGACGTAAATCATCCGATTTTTCTGTTGATTATAAAATAAACTGATCGTATTGTAGGAAAAATCCCTGCTAATAATTCGGTTAGCATGTATAACAGCCATTAACATACCGAGCATAGCATAAAAGTTTGAAATATGCTTAATACCAAGCGATGTCCCTTGAGTCTTTAGAATAAAGAATGTAACCAATATCGGCGGTATAAACGAGATAAGCAAACCGAGATATATTACGCCTGATGAATATAAATCTCTTATATTTTCCTTAAGAAAATTCAATTTATTTAATTTCATGATTATAACCTTTCTTTATTTTGAACGATTTAGATAAATATCTTTAAGCGTCTCTTTTTTAGTTTCAAAATCAACTACTTTAATAGAGTTTTCGTTAAAAAATTTAAAAAGCTCACTACTTTGAATATTCCCAGACATAGTAATTTTCAGTCCCTCTTCCTGAACAATATCCCCAAATTCTTGGTTGGTAATGAAAATGTCTTTATCTGTAGCTGATGAAAAAGCTATCTCAAACAAGCAATTGTGACTATCTTTTCCTACTTTTTGGAATGTCAAAAGCCCGTTCTCCAAGAAAAGAACTTTCTCACAAATTTCTTCAATGTCTTCTAATTTATGACTCGATATTAAAATTCCCACGTTTTCATGTAAAGCTAAATTTTTTAGAACCTCTAAAACTATTTGTGATGATTCAATATCTAAACCATTAGTCGGTTCATCTAAAATTAACACATCAGGTTCCGTAACGAGAGTTAAAAGCAAAGCTAATTTTTGTTTTGTACCCAAAGAATAAGTCTTTACTTTTTTATTAATAGACTGAGTCAAATCTAACTCTTGAATCAAACTTCCAAATCTTTCTTGATTGTAGTCAACACCATATAAATTTGCCAGATATTTTAAATTCTCTAAACCTGTTTTGGATAAAAATAATTTTGGTTCTTCGATTAAATACCCAACATTATCACTACTTATAATATTCCCTGAAGTCGGTTGATTATTTTGAACTAGAATTTTCATCAATGTACTCTTACCAACTCCATTTCTCCCTACTAGACCAACAATTTCACCCTTGTTAAGTGCAAAATTTATATCTTTGAGAATGAGTTGAATGACCATAATGCTTACTTACATTTATAACTTCCATTTTTTTATTCCTCCATTAATATTCTTGGTTTTCTCTTTGATTCTCATTAATTTTTAAAAAAAGTTGCGCCTCTTTTTAACAACATTATATCATATATCTAACTCAATGCAATATATAAATGTCATTTTTGTAAAAATTTTATTAACAAAAAAACTCTCTACCACAAAAAGATAGAGAGTTTTGAGTCTAAATATAGGATTTCAAAATTTAGATAACATCAGTTCTGTTCTTAACCTGATAGGACTTGATTGCCAATTTCTCAGCTGCGATTGCATTGTCTTCAATATCGTCTAGAAAGACACAATTTGTAGGATTTAACTAGTATTTATCGAGAATCCCCTTCATACTTATGTCAAGAACCCCTCTTCGCCTTATGCTTTCGTATTCCTCTTATAAATCCTTTTGGTAATAAAATCTTTGTCCTGTGTATGGATAGTTTTTCAAAGCAAAGACTTCCTTGTAGCCATGCTTCTGATAAAAGTCTGGTGCCTGGAACTGATAAGTATTGACAAAGGAAAAACAACAGTTTCGATTCTTGGCTTCACTTTCAGCCTGTTGCAATAGTTTTGAACCGATTCCTTGCCCTCGCAGTTCCTCTTTTACAAACAAATACTCAATTTCCAACCAATTTCCAAAAGTCTCTGCTACTAAGCCTGCCAGAAGATTGCCCTTTTCGTCTTCAACATAAAGATTCAATGGCTCACTTTCAGCCTCTTCTCTTTTGTAACGATTATAAGCACGAATCAAATTCCCTATTTCTTGTGATTTATGGGATTCCTTATTTTCCAATCTAAAGTACATCTAAACCTCCTCGAAAACAACGCATAATATCAAGGTTTTCCAATACCTGATACTATGCGTTTTTCTGATTTTAAAGACTTTTTTCCAATCTCTAGATTTTTGCTTTTCTTCAATCCACTACAATTGACAAAAATCCTACTTATTGATTGGTATTATACCCATTCACCATTTGCATTTACAGTATATCCATCTACTGTTGTGTCAACTGCTAAAGCTCCTGAACTGTAGGCATAGTACCATTTACCAGAAACTGTAAACCATCCTGTTTTCATAGCGCCTGAACTGTTCAAATAGTACCATGTTCCATTTGTTCATTCATTTTTCTAACTCTTGCTATCTCTGATTTCTATCATCAATCAATGAAAACATTCTTATGAGTGTCTAAGAATGGACTTCCTGCATAACATCTCTTGCTAGAACATTCGTTACGCAGGAAATCTATCTTTTAAGGACGCCTTATCTTAAAGCTTTAAAACACTTGTTTCTCGACTTTTGATATTTCCAATATTTCAACCAAAACTTTTTTAATCCATTTTTCAACTAAGATTCTTCTTCTTTTCTTTTGCCAACATATAGGCTTAGTAAAATACCGCTTCCTAGAAGAATTGATAGATAATCTGTTGCTGTACCTGTTTTAGGTAATTCTCCATGAGGATGCTCATTAACTGTAATAGAGATTTCTGGATTATTTATCGGTTGATTTGGTGTAGAAACTTCTGATGTAGGTACACCCGGATTTGGTGTTGTTCCTGGTGTTGGTGCGCCTGGGTTTGGTGTCGTTGAACTTCCTGGCGTTGGTGCGCCTGGGTTTGGTGTCGTTGAACTTCCTGGCGTTGGTGCGCCTGGGTTTGGTGTCGTTGAACCTCCTGGTGTTGGTGCGCCTGGGTTTGGTGGCGTTGAACCTCCTGGTGTTGGTGCGCCTGGGTTTGGTGGCGTTGAACCTCCTGGCGTTGGTGCGCCTGGGTTTGGTGGCGTTGAATTCTCTGGCGTATTAGGTATTTCTCCAGTATATTCTGATTTTTCATGTACTTCAGGCATCCCTGGGATTCCACCATTAAATTCTGGTAGTTCATGAACTGGTGGTTCCGGCATTTTAGGGACTCCTCCTGAATTTGGGTTTGGTGGCGTTGAACTTCCTGGCGTTGGTGCACCTGGATTTGGTGTCGTTGAACCTCCTGGTGTTGGTGCGCCTGGGTTTGGTGGCGTTGAACCTCCTGGCGTTGGTGCACCTGAGTTTGGTGGCGTTGAACCTCCTGGCGTTGGTGCGCCTGGGTTTGGTGGCGTTGAACCTCCTGGTGTTGGTGCACCTGGGTTTGGTGGCGTTGAACCTCCTGGCGTTGGTGCGCCTGGGTTTGGTGGCGTTGAACCTCCTGGTTTGTTATTACATCCACATTTACCATCTTTAATTACTGTAGTTGTTACTGTTCCATCAGAATTGATAATTGTGATGGTATGAGTTCCATCTCCATTATTTGTAACAGATGCAGTTGGTGATTTGCCATCTTTCCCATCTTTAATCACTGTTTCTGTTTTACTTCCATCTGGATTAATGATTGTAACTGTATGTGTTCCATCATTATTGTTACGAACAGATATTTCTGGTGATTTGCCATCTTTTCCGTCTCTTCCATCTTTACCATCTTTAATAATAGATTTGTATTCACGACCATTAGAATCAATGATTGTTAATGTATGAGTTCCATCTCCGTTATCAATGATATTCGCTTTGGTGATTTTCCGTCAAAGATCGTTGTACTTGTTTCTTTGCCATCTGTTCCTGTCACTCTAACAGTATGTGAACCATTATGATTGTCAATCACTTCAAGTTTTGGTGATTGACCGTCACGAACTATTGTAGTCGTTGTCGTACCATCTGAATTCACAATTGTTACCGTATGTGTACCATCTCCATTATTAACAACTTTAGCCGTTGGTGATTTGCCATCACGGACTGTTGTTTCAGAAACTGTTCCATTACCATTTTCTACACGAATTGTGTAAGTACCATCATGATTATCTGTAACAGTTGCTACTGGAGATTTCCCATCTTTAATGATTGTTTCAGTCGTCGTTCCGTCACCATTTAGAACGGTAACTTTATGAGTTCCATTTTGTTCGTCAGTAATGGTTACTTTTGGTGATTTACCATCACGGATTGTTGTTTCAGTTGTTACCCCATCTGGATTTGTAATAACAATCGTATGACTTCCGTCATTATTGTTACGAACCGTTGCTGTTGGCGTACGTCCATCTACTCCATCACGTCCATTCTTAACGACAAACTCATTCTTAGTTCCATCTGGATTTGTAATTGTTACTGTGTGGCTTCCATCTGGGTTTTCAGTAGTTGTTGCTGTTGCAGATTTGCCATCTTTACCATCTTTGATAATAGTATTTGTAACATTACCATCTCCATCTGTTACTTTAACTGTATGAGTACCATTGTTGTTATCCGTTACTTCAACTTTTGGAGTTTTACCGTCTTTACCGTTTTTAATCACTGTTTCTTTAGTTGATCCATCTGGATTTGTCACCGTAATCGTGTGGCTTCCGTCTGGGTTTTCTACTGTTGTGATAGTAGCTGTTTTACCGTTTTCACCATTTTTAACTTTTGTTGTAGAGGTTGAACCATCTGGATTTGTTACTGTAATTGTGTGGGTTCCATCTCCATTATCGGTTACCGTTACGGTTGGAGATTTTCCATCACGTCCGTCGCGTCCATCACGTCCATCGCGTCCATCACGTCCTTTGATGTTTCCTGCTGGAGTCCATGTACCGTTTGCTTTTTCGAATACATCGCCAGTTGTTGTATTGACGTATTTGTCGCCGTCTTTTCCGTCCGTTGGATTTGGATTTGCTGTACCGTTTAGGATATCTTTTCCGTCACGTCCATCGTGTCCGTTTGCTCCGTCGCGTCCGTTTGCTCCAGCGTCACCTTTCGGTCCTTTGATGTTTCCTGCTGGAGTCCATGTGCCGTTTTCTTTTTCGAATACATCTCCAGTTGTTGTATTGACGTATTTGTCGCCGTCTTTTCCATCTGTTGGATTTGGATTTGCTGTACCGTTTAGGATATCTTTTCCGTCGCGTCCATCGTGTCCGTTTGCTCCAGTGTCACCTTTCGGTCCTTTGATGTTTCCTGCTGGAGTCCATGTGCCGTTTTCTTTTACGAATACATCGCCAGTTGTTGTATTAACGTATTTGTCGCCGTCTTTTCCATCTGTTGGATTTGGATTTGCTGTACCGTTTAGGATATCTTTTCCGTCACGTCCATTTGCTCCAGCTGCTCCAGTGTCACCTTTCGGTCCTTTGATGTTTCCTGCTGGAGTCCATGTGCCGTTTGCTTTTTCGAATACATCTCCAGTTGTTGTATTGACGTATTTGTCGCCGTCTTTTCCGTCCGTTGGATTTGGATTTGCTGTACCGTTTAGGATATCTTTTCCGTCACGTCCATCGTGTCCGTCGCGTCCGTCACGTCCTTTGATGTTTCCTGCTGGAGTCCATGTACCGTTTGCTTTTTCGAATACATCGCCAGTTGTTGTATTGACGTATTTGTCGCCATCTTTTCCGTCCGTTGGATTTGGATTTGCTGTACCGTTCAGGATATCTTTTCCATCACGTCCATCACGTCCGTTTGCTCCAGCCGCTCCAGTGTCACCTTTCGCTCCTTTGATGTTTCCTGCTGGAGTCCATGTACCGTTTGCTTTTTCGAATACATCGCCAGTTGTTGTATTGACGTATTTGTCGCCGTCTTTTCCGTCCGTTGGATTTGGATTTGCTGTACCGTTCAGGATATCTTTTCCGTCACGTCCATCGTGTCCATTTACTCCGTCGCGTCCGTTTGCTCCATCACGTCCGTTTGCTCCAGCCGCTCCAGTGTCACCTTTCGGTCCTTTGATGTTTCCTGCTGGAGTCCATGTACCGTTTGCTTTTTCGAATACATCGCCAGTTGTTGTATTGACGTATTTGTCGCCGTCTTTTCCGTCCGTTGGATTTGGATTTGCTGTACCGTTTAGGATATCTTTTCCGTCACGTCCATCGTGTCCGTTTGCTCCGTCGCGTCCGTTTGCTCCAGCTGCTCCAGTGTCACCTTTCGGTCCTTTGATGTTTCCTGCTGGAGTCCATGTACCGTTTTCTTTTTCGAATACATCTCCAGTTGTTGTATTGATGTATTTGTCGCCGTCTTTTCCGTCCGTTGGATTTGGATTTGCTGTACCGTTTAGGATATCTTTTCCGTCACGTCCATCGCGTCCATTTGCTCCAGTGTCACCTTTCGGTCCTTTGATGTTTCCTGCTGGAGTCCATGTGCCGTTTTCTTTTTTTCGAATACATCGCCAGTTGTTGTATTGACGTATTTGTCGCCGTCTTTTCCATCTGTTGGATTTGGATTTGCTGTACCGTTTAGGATATCTTTTCCGTCACGTCCATCGTGTCCATTTGCTCCGTCACGTCCATTTGCTCCGTCGCGTCCGTTTGCTCCAGCTGCTCCAGTGTCACCTTTCGGTCCTTTGATGTTTCCTGCTGGAGTCCATGTACCGTTTTCTTTTTCGAATACATCTCCAGTTGTTGTATTGATGTATTTGTCGCCGTCTTTTCCGTCCGTTGGATTTGGATTTGCTGTACCGTTTAGGATATCTTTTCCGTCACGTCCATCGTGTCCGTTTGCTCCGTCGCGTCCGTTTGTTCCAGCCGCTCCAGTGTCACCTTTCGGTCCTTTGATGTTTCCTGCTGGTTTCCATGTACCGTTTTCTTTTTCGAATACATCGCCAGTTGTTGTATTGACGTATTTGTCGCCGTCTTTTCCATCCGTTGGATTTGGATTTTCTGTGCCGTTTAGGAGATCTTTTCCGTCACGTCCATCGTGTCCGTTTGCTCCGTCGCGTCCGTTTGCTCCAGCTGCTCCAGTGTCACCTTTCGGTCCTTTGATGTTTCCTGCTGGAGTCCATGTACCGTTTTCTTTTTCGAATACATCTCCAGTTGTTGTATTGATGTATTTGTCGCCGTCTTTTCCGTCCGTTGGATTTGGATTTGCTGTACCGTTTAGGATATCTTTTCCGTCACGTCCATCGCGTCCATTTGCTCCAGTGTCACCTTTCGGTCCTTTGATGTTTCCTGCTGGAGTCCATGTGCCGTTTTCTTTTTCGAATACATCGCCAGTTGTTGTATTGACGTATTTGTCGCCGTCTTTTCCATCTGTTGGATTTGGATTTGCTGTGCCGTTTAGGATATCTTTTCCGTCACGTCCATCGCGTCCGTTTGCTCCAGCCGCTCCAGTGTCACCTTTCGGTCCTTTGATGTTTCCTGCTGGAGTCCATGTGCCGTTTTTTTTTACGAAAACATCCCCAGTTGTTGTATTGACGTATTTGTCGCCGTCTTTTCCATCTGTTGGATTTGGATTTGCTGTACCGTTCAGGATATCTTTTCCATCACGTCCATCGTGTCCGTTTGCTCCAGTGTCACCTTTCGGTCCTTTGATGTTTCCTGCTGGGGTCCATGTACCATTTTCTTTTACGAATACATCTCCAGTTGTTGTATTGACGTATTTGTCGCCGTCTTTTCCGTCCGTTGGATTTGGATTTTCTGTGCCGTTTAGGAGATCTTTTCCGTCACGTCCATCGCGTCCATTTGCTCCAGTGTCACCTTTCGGTCCTTTGATGTTTCCTGCTGGTTTCCATGTACCGTTTTCTTTTTCGAATACATCTCCAGTTGTTGTATTGACGTATTTGTCGCCGTCTTTTCCATCTGTTGGATTTGGATTTGCTGTACCGTTTAGGATATCTTTTCCGTCACGTCCGTCACGTCCGTTTGCTCCGTCACGTCCGTTTGCTCCAGCCGCTCCAGTGTCACCTTTCGGTCCTTTGATGTTTCCTGCTGGGGTCCATGTACCGTTTTCTTTTTCGAATACATCGCCAGTTGTTGTATTGACGTATTTGTCGCCGTCTTTTCCGTCCGTTGGATTTGGATTTGCTGTACCGTTTAGGATATCTTTTCCGTCACGTCCATCGTGTCCATTTGCTCCGTCACGTCCATTTGCTCCGTCACGTCCGTTTGCTCCAGCCGCTCCAGTGTCACCTTTCGGTCCTTTGATGTTTCCTGCTGGAGTCCATGTACCGTTTGCTTTTTCGAATACATCGCCAGTTGTTGTATTGACGTATTTGTCGCCATCTTTTCCGTCCGTTGGATTTGGATTTGCTGTACCGTTTAGGATATCTTTTCCATCACGTCCGTTTGCTCCAGCTGCTCCAGTGTCACCTTTCGGTCCTTTGATGTTTCCTGCTGGAGTCCATGTGCCGTTTTCTTTTACGAATACATCACCAGTTGTTGTATTGACGTATTTATCGCCGTCTTTTCCATCTGTTGGATTTGGATTTTCTGTGCCGTTTAGGATATCTTTTCCGTCACGTCCATCGCGTCCATTTGCTCCATCACGTCCGTTTGTTCCAGCCGCTCCAGTGTCACCTTTGTCACCTTTCGGTCCTTTGATGTTTCCTGCTGGTTTCCATGTACCGTTTTCTTTTTCGAATACATCACCAGTTGTTGTATTGACGTATTTGTCACCGTCTTTTCCGTCCGTTGGATTTGGATTTTCTGTGCCGTTTAGGATATCTTTTCCGTCACGTCCATCGTGTCCGTTTGCTCCAGTGTCACCTTTCGGTCCTTTGATGTTTCCTGCTGGAGTCCATGTGCCGTTTTCTTTTACGAATACATCGCCGGTTGTTGTATTGACGTATTTGTCACCGTCTTTTCCGTCCGTTGGATTTGGATTTTCTGTGCCGTTTAGGATATCTTTTCCGTCACGTCCATCGTGTCCATTTGCTCCATCACGTCCTTTGAGGTTTCCTGCTGGTTTCCATGTACCGTTTTCTTTTTCGAATACATCTCCGGTTGTTGTATTGACGTATTTGTCGCCGTCTTTTCCATCTGTTGGATTTGGATTTGCTGTGCCGTTTAGGAGATCTTTTCCGTCACGTCCATCGCGTCCATTTGCTCCATCACGTCCGTTTGCTCCATCACGTCCTTTGAGGTTTCCTGCTGGTTTCCATGTACCGTTTTCTTTTTCGAATACATCACCAGTTGTTGTATTGACGTATTTATCGCCGTCTTTTCCATCTGTTGGATTTGGATTTTCTGTGCCGTTTAGGAGATCTTTTCCGTCACGTCCATCGCGTCCGTTTGCTCCATCACGTCCGTTTGTTCCAGCCGCTCCAGTGTCACCTTTGTCACCTTTCGGTCCTTTGATGTTTCCGGCTGGTTTCCATGTACCGTTTTCTTTTTCGAATACATCTCCAGTTGTTGTATTGACGTATTTGTCGCCGTCTTTTTCCATCTGTTGGATTTGGATTTTTCTGTGCCGTTTAGGAGATCTTTTTCCGTCACGTCCATCGTGTCCGTTTGCTCCATCACGTCCGTTTGCTCCAGTGTCACCTTTCGGTCCTTTGATGTTTCCTGCTGGTTTCCATGTGCCGTTTTCTTTTTCGAATACATCACCAGTTGTTGTATTGACGTATTTGTCACCGTCTTTTCCATCTGTTGGATTTGGATTTTCTGTGCCGTTTAGGAGATCTTTTCCGTCACGTCCATCACGTCCGTTTGCTCCATCACGTCCTTTGATGTTTCCTGCTGGTTTCCATGTGCCGTTTTCTTTTTCGAATACATCACCAGTTGTTGTATTGACGTATTTGTCGCCGTCTTTTCCATCTGTTGGATTTGGATTTTCTGTGCCGTTTAGGAGATCTTTTCCGTCACGTCCATCGCGTCCGTTTGCTCCATCACGTCCGTTTGTTCCAGCCGCTCCAGTGTCACCTTTGTCACCTTTCGGTCCTTTGATGTTTCCGGCTGGTTTCCATGTGCCGTTTTCTTTTTCGAATACATCACCAGTTGTTGTATTGACGTATTTGTCGCCGTCTTTTCCATCTGTTGGATTTGGATTTTCTGTGCCGTTTAGGAGATCTTTTCCGTCACGTCCATCGCGTCCGTTTGCTCCAGTGTCACCTTTCGGTCCTTTGATGTTTCCTGCTGGAGTCCATGTGCCGTTTTCTTTTACGAATACATCGCCGGTTGTTGTATTGACGTATTTGTCACCGTCTTTTCCGTCCGTTGGATTTGGATTTTCTGTGCCGTTTAGGATATCTTTTCCGTCACGTCCATCGTGTCCATTTGCTCCATCACGTCCTTTGAGGTTTCCTGCTGGTTTCCATGTACCGTTTTCTTTTTCGAATACATCTCCGGTTGTTGTATTGACGTATTTGTCGCCGTCTTTTCCATCTGTTGGATTTGGATTTGCTGTGCCGTTTAGGAGATCTTTTCCGTCACGTCCATCGCGTCCATTTGCTCCATCACGTCCGTTTGCTCCATCACGTCCTTTGAGGTTTCCTGCTGGTTTCCATGTACCGTTTTCTTTTTCGAATACATCACCAGTTGTTGTATTGACGTATTTATCGCCGTCTTTTCCATCTGTTGGATTTGGATTTGCTGTGCCGTTTAGGAGATCTTTTCCGTCACGTCCGTTTGCTCCAGCTGCTCCAGTGTCACCTTTCGGTCCTTTGATGTTTCCTGCTGGAGTCCATGTGCCGTTTTCTTTTACGAATACATCACCAGTTGTTGTATTGACGTATTTATCGCCGTCTTTTCCATCTGTTGGATTTGGATTTTCTGTGCCGTTTAGGATATCTTTTCCGTCACGTCCATCGCGTCCATTTGCTCCATCACGTCCGTTTGTTCCAGCCGCTCCAGTGTCACCTTTGTCACCTTTCGGTCCTTTGATGTTTCCTGCTGGTTTCCATGTACCGTTTTCTTTTTCGAATACATCACCAGTTGTTGTATTGACGTATTTGTCACCGTCTTTTCCGTCCGTTGGATTTGGATTTTCTGTGCCGTTTAGGATATCTTTTCCGTCACGTCCATCGTGTCCGTTTGCTCCATCACGTCCGTTTGTTCCAGCCGCTCCAGTGTCACCTTTGTCACCTTTCGGTCCTTTGATGTTTCCGGCTGGTTTCCATGTACCGTTTTCTTTTTCGAATACATCTCCAGTTGTTGTATTGACGTATTTGTCGCCGTCTTTTCCATCTGTTGGATTTGGATTTTTCTGTGCCGTTTAGGATATCTTTTCCGTCACGTCCATCGTGTCCATTTGCTCCAGTGTCACCTTTCGGTCCTTTGATGTTTCCTGCTGGAGTCCATGTGCCGTTTTCTTTTTCGAATACATCGCCAGTTGTTGTATTGACGTATTTATCGCCGTCTTTTCCGTCCGTTGGATTTGGATTTTCTGTGCCGTTTAGGAGATCTTTTCCGTCACGTCCATCGTGTCCATTTGCTCCATCACGTCCGTTTGTTCCAGCCGCTCCAGTGTCACCTTTGTCACCTTTCGGTCCTTTGATGTTTCCTGCTGGTTTCCATGTACCGTTTTCTTTTTCGAATACATCACCAGTTGTTGTATTGACGTATTTGTCGCCGTCTTTTCCGTCCGTTGGATTTGGATTTGCTGTACCGTTTAGGATATCTTTTCCATCACGTCCGTTTGCTCCAGCTGCTCCAGTGTCACCTTTCGGTCCTTTGATGTTTCCTGCTGGAGTCCATGTGCCGTTTTCTTTTACGAATACATCACCAGTTGTTGTATTGACGTATTTATCGCCGTCTTTTCCATCTGTTGGATTTGGATTTTCTGTGCCGTTTAGGATATCTTTTCCGTCACGTCCATCGCGTCCATTTGCTCCATCACGTCCGTTTGTTCCAGCCGCTCCAGTGTCACCTTTGTCACCTTTCGGTCCTTTGATGTTTCCTGCTGGTTTCCATGTACCGTTTTTCTTTTTTTCGAATACATCACCAGTTGTTGTATTGACGTATTTGTCACCGTCTTTTTCCGTCCGTTGGATTTGGATTTTTCTGTGCCGTTTAGGATATCTTTTTCCGTCACGTCCATCGTGTCCGTTTGCTCCAGTGTCACCTTTCGGTCCTTTTGATGTTTCCTGCTGGAGTCCATGTGCCGTTTTCTTTTTACGAATACATCACCAGTTGTTGTATTGACGTATTTATCGCCGTCTTTTTCCATCTGTTGGATTTGGATTTTTCTGTGCCGTTTAGGAGATCTTTTTCCGTCACGTCCATCGCGTCCGTTTGCTCCATCACGTCCGTTTGTTCCAGCCGCTCCAGTGTCACCTTTGTCACCTTTCGGTCCTTTGATGTTTCCGGCTGGTTTCCATGTACCGTTTTCTTTTTCGAATACATCTCCAGTTGTTGTATTGACGTATTTGTCGCCGTCTTTTCCATCTGTTGGATTTGGATTTTTCTGTGCCGTTTAGGAGATCTTTTCCGTCACGTCCATCGTGTCCGTTTGCTCCATCACGTCCGTTTGCTCCAGTGTCACCTTTCGGTCCTTTGATGTTTCCTGCTGGTTTCCATGTGCCGTTTTCTTTTTCGAATACATCACCAGTTGTTGTATTGACGTATTTGTCACCGTCTTTTCCATCTGTTGGATTTGGATTTTCTGTGCCGTTTAGGAGATCTTTTCCGTCACGTCCATCACGTCCGTTTGCTCCATCACGTCCTTTGATGTTTCCTGCTGGTTTCCATGTGCCGTTTTCTTTTTCGAATACATCACCAGTTGTTGTATTGACGTATTTGTCGCCGTCTTTTTCCATCTGTTGGATTTTGGATTTTTCTGTGCCGTTTAGGGAGATCTTTTTCCGTCACGTCCATCGCGTCCGTTTGCTCCATCACGTCCGTTTGTTCCAGCCGCTCCAGTGTCACCTTTGTCACCTTTCGGTCCTTTGATGTTTCCGGCTGGTTTCCATGTGCCGTTTTCTTTTTTTCGAATACATCACCAGTTGTTGTATTGACGTATTTGTCGCCGTCTTTTTCCATCTGTTGGATTTGGATTTTTCTGTGCCGTTTAGGAGATCTTTTTCCGTCACGTCCATCGCGTCCGTTTGCTCCAGTGTCACCTTTCGGTCCTTTGATGTTTCCTGCTGGAGTCCATGTGCCGTTTTCTTTTACGAATACATCGCCGGTTGTTGTATTGACGTATTTGTCACCGTCTTTTTCCGTCCGTTGGATTTGGATTTTTCTGTGCCGTTTAGGATATCTTTTTCCGTCACGTCCATCGTGTCCATTTGCTCCATCACGTCCTTTTGAGGTTTCCTGCTGGTTTCCATGTACCGTTTTTCTTTTTTTCGAATACATCTCCGGTTGTTGTATTGACGTATTTGTCGCCGTCTTTTCCATCTGTTGGATTTGGATTTGCTGTGCCGTTTAGGAGATCTTTTCCGTCACGTCCATCGCGTCCATTTGCTCCATCACGTCCGTTTGCTCCATCACGTCCTTTTGAGGTTTCCTGCTGGTTTCCATGTACCGTTTTCTTTTTTTCGAATACATCACCAGTTGTTGTATTGACGTATTTATCGCCGTCTTTTTCCATCTGTTGGATTTGGATTTGCTGTGCCGTTTAGGAGATCTTTTTCCGTCACGTCCGTTTGCTCCAGCTGCTCCAGTGTCACCTTTCGGTCCTTTGATGTTTCCTGCTGGAGTCCATGTGCCGTTTTCTTTTACGAATACATCACCAGTTGTTGTATTGACGTATTTATCGCCGTCTTTTCCATCTGTTGGATTTGGATTTTCTGTGCCGTTTAGGATATCTTTTCCGTCACGTCCATCGCGTCCATTTGCTCCATCACGTCCGTTTGTTCCAGCCGCTCCAGTGTCACCTTTGTCACCTTTCGGTCCTTTGATGTTTCCTGCTGGTTTCCATGTACCGTTTTCTTTTTCGAATACATCACCAGTTGTTGTATTGACGTATTTGTCACCGTCTTTTCCGTCCGTTGGATTTGGATTTTCTGTGCCGTTTAGGATATCTTTTCCGTCACGTCCATCGTGTCCGTTTGCTCCATCACGTCCGTTTGTTCCAGCCGCTCCAGTGTCACCTTTGTCACCTTTCGGTCCTTTGATGTTTCCGGCTGGTTTCCATGTACCGTTTTCTTTTTCGAATACATCTCCAGTTGTTGTATTGACGTATTTGTCGCCGTCTTTTCCATCTGTTGGATTTGGATTTTCTGTGCCGTTTAGGATATCTTTTCCGTCACGTCCATCGTGTCCATTTGCTCCAGTGTCACCTTTCGGTCCTTTGATGTTTCCTGCTGGAGTCCATGTGCCGTTTTCTTTTTCGAATACATCGCCAGTTGTTGTATTGACGTATTTATCGCCGTCTTTTCCGTCCGTTGGATTTGGATTTTCTGTGCCGTTTAGGAGATCTTTTCCGTCACGTCCATCGTGTCCATTTGCTCCATCACGTCCGTTTGTTCCAGCCGCTCCAGTGTCACCTTTGTCACCTTTCGGTCCTTTGATGTTTCCTGCTGGTTTCCATGTACCGTTTTCTTTTTCGAATACATCACCAGTTGTTGTATTGACGTATTTGTCGCCGTCTTTTCCGTCCGTTGGATTTGGATTTGCTGTACCGTTTAGGATATCTTTTCCGTCACGTCCATCGTGTCCGTTTGCTCCAGTGTCACCTTTCGGTCCTTTGATGTTTCCTACTGGGGTCCATGTACCGTTTTCTTTTTCGAATACATCTCCAGTTGTTGTATTGACGTATTTGTCGCCGTCTTTTCCATCCGTTGGATTTGGATTTGCTGTGCCGTTTAGGAGATCTTTTCCGTCACGTCCATCGTGTCCGTTTGCTCCAGTGTCACCTTTCGGTCCTTTGATGTTTCCTGCTGGTTTCCATGTACCGTTTTCTTTTTCGAATACATCACCAGTTGTTGTATTGACGTATTTGTCACCGTCTTTTTCCGTCCGTTGGATTTGGATTTTCTGTGCCGTTTAGGAGATCTTTTCCGTCACGTCCATCGTGTCCGTTTGCTCCAGTGTCACCTTTCGGTCCTTTGATGTTTCCTGCTGGTTTCCATGTACCGTTTTCTTTTTCGAATACATCACCAGTTGTTGTATTGACGTATTTGTCACCGTCTTTTCCGTCCGTTGGATTTGGATTTGCTGTGCCGTTTAGGATATCTTTTCCGTCACGTCCATCGTGTCCATTTACTCCATCACGTCCGTTTGTTCCAGCCGCTCCAGTGTCACCTTTGTCACCTTTCGGTCCTTTGATGTTTCCTGCTGGTTTCCATGTACCGTTTTCTTTTTCGAATACATCACCAGTTGTTGTATTGACGTATTTGTCACCATCTTTTCCGTCCGTTGGATTTGGATTTTCTGTGCCGTTTAGGAGATCTTTTCCGTCACGTCCATCGTGTCCATTTGCTCCATCACGTCCGTTTGCTCCAGTGTCACCTTTCGGTCCTTTGATGTTTCCTGCTGGAGTCCATGTGCCGTTTTCTTTTACGAATACATCACCAGTTGTTGTATTGACGTATTTGTCGCCGTCTTTTCCGTCCGTTGGATTTGGATTTTCTGTGCCGTTTAGGAGATCTTTTCCGTCACGTCCATCGTGTCCGTTTGCTCCAGCCGCTCCATCTTGACCATCTTTAATAATAGTAGTTCCTAGAACCGTGTCTGTTCCTTCATCAAACTGATTATTCATATTCTTATCGCTATAGAACGTAACTGTCGTTTCTTTCCTCTCTTCATTACGATCTACTTTGACTTTTGGTGTTTCGCCGTCTTTACCATTAACTGTCGACGTTGGTGGCGTTAAGTCTACAACATCAATTGTAATGTCTTTTGTTATTGATTTACCTGTCTTTGTCGCTGTTACCGGGATATCAAATGATCCATCTACTGTTGGTGTCCCTGAAATAGTCTTAGTAGACTCATCATAACTTACTCCACCAGGTAATTTCGTTGTATCCACATTAAGCGTAGCTCCATCTGGTACTGTGAAAGTAATTGAACGAATAGATTTTCCTAGCGCAATTATTTGACGATCATTTTTGATATCTAATGATAATGGATCCGATACTGAGTCATCTACTACCGTTACAGTGATAATCTCTTCCGCACTACCTTTACCTAATGTTTCAGAATCTAATGTTGCTTTTAAACGAACTTTATAGACACCTGGCTTGGTTGGAGTTCCACTAATTGTACGATTTGCACTGTCATAATGCAGACCAGCAGTTGATTCGAGATAAGAATCTAAGTCTGTTTCTGGTAAATCCACACTTAAATAACGAGCACCTAAATCTGAATGTTCACTGTGAGAAACCACCATATTTTTAATCGTTTCACCCACTCGAACTGTTTGATTATTTTCTGTAACTCCGATAGTTACCGGAAGTGATTGAACCTTAATTTTGATATTCCCAGCAGCAACTGGAGATGCATCTCCCATTTCAGTATAGGTTGCTTTGTATGGGATTAAGTATTCTCCCACTTTAGATGGTGTACCAGAAATAGTTCTTGTAGCTGAATCATAAGTAGCTCCTGGCGGAAGTTTACTTTGCATCTCACTTCTAATCTCGCTTTACTATCAGAAGGATTTAACACTACTTCGTCAATTGCGCTTAGAACTGTTTTTTCTTGTTCCTTATTCGTAACATTAACACTTAAATCTCGTGGTGTTACATTAATCGTTAATGTTGCACTCGCTGTTTTATTGCCACTAATTGTTGGACTTGTTGCTGTGAAAGTTACTGTATAAGTCCCTACTTGAGTCGGAGTTCCTGAAACAGTTTTTCGTTGTAGCATCATAGTTTACACCTGGAGGTAATGAACCTGAAGCTATCGATAGCACCGCTCCATCTGCTTGTAACCGAATAGGAGGAAGTTCATCTAAAACTTTTACTGTCTTTGTATTATCAGGAATAGAAAAGTTTAATGGTACACTGTTTACTGTGATATTAATAGTTACAGTTGCTGACTGAACACTACCCGAAGCAGTTCTTCTATTAACACTGCCATACACTTGGAAAGTCCCTACTTGAGTCGGAGTACCTGTGATTGTTTTTCTGTCCGTAGACCAGCTTAAACCTCTTGGTAAAGTACCACCAACTGAACTTACTGTCGCATTAGCAGGGATATTAAGAATAATCGGTGGAATTGATTCACCTGCTGTAAACGTGTAATTAGCTGTTGGAACACTAAAGTTACCTGGTGTAACTGTAAGGTCGACTAATTTTGTAATCGACTTATTATCTTTAGTAGCCGTTACCGAAATAAAATGATGCCCTTCGTATTGTCCAACACCTGACAAGACCTTATGTTCAGCATCGTAAGAAACACCTGCTGGCAATGTTCCTACTGTAACTGTAGCCCCTTCAGTTGCTGTCACAACCATATCTGCAAATTTAGTTCCTTCTGAAACTGTTTGCTTATCATTCGTTACAGATAAAGTTAAATCAGAAACTGGTGGAGGGGTAACTGTATAGGTAAAGCTTGTCTTAATCTGACGACTTTGACCTTCATTATTGGTATAAGTAGCTGTTACAATCGCTCTTTGTGGCGCATCTGTATGTTTTAAAGCATAACCTGTTAGTCCTGTATTGTCAGCATTAGGACTTAGGTAGAGATGTCCTCCATCAGACTCAACTGATAGATTCGTAATCTTACTACCATTTGTCATCGAAACAGGAATAGTTGAGATAGCTTGCCCTTCTTGCCAGCTTTGATCGGAAATAGGATTTAACCCATCCATCACTTCAAACTTATAGGTACGAGCTGGAACATTGCTTCCAAAGTGTCCGTCTTTTGCTGTTGCAGTAATAGTATACACACCTGTCGTTAACGTTTTACCATTTTGTTTAACAATCTTATACTTCGTTGAATCTTCAGGATCTTGGGTAATCTCAACGCCATCTGGTTTACTATCAATCGTTAAAGTCGCATTCGCTTTATTTAATACCAAGTTTCCTATATTTTGTTCCTTATCAGAGATAGGCACAGCCACTGGAATTGGGTTCGTTACACGATAAAGCTTATCCGCATCAAGCATAACATCAGCATTAGTTAATGTATAGTTACTATGATCTTCATTATACACATCGGGAGTTGTTTGAGAAATTTCTCTAGTCACTAAATTCAAATGATGCTTTGTCACCCGTCCAATACTATCCGTAACATCAAATTCTACAAAATACGTCCCAGCTTTATCTGGTAAAGTTTTAAAATTAATACGATAGGGAGTGAAGGAATATACAGAATCATAATTACTATAGCGAGATCGAGCAACTCTTTCACCCGTCAAAACATCTTTTGTCTGTGTGAAACTATCAGAAATAAAAACATTTCTATAAGTAGGACGGTCATCCGTTATAAACTCTATTGTAACCCCTGGGCTGCCTCCTGTCTGTTCGAATTTAGTAATTGAAATTGGAGGATTATCCCCTACGATATCATATTCAGAACTACTTCCTGGTAATCCCAACCATAAGTTAGACGTATACTGAGGGGTATCTGGCGTCACATCCTTTATCGTTTTAGGGAGACTATTATATAAATAATAACCAAATGGAGTACTCGTCATGTAAGCTGTGGAAGAAGCTTCATCATATGAAACGGAATCTCCCATTCGATTGTTCTTACTACCACTTCGTCTAGCATCAGAACTATAATAATCCTCTACTACTTTATACAATGGTGGTTCTTTTATCGTTAGTCTAGCTGTAATCTTAATGTTAGGATTATTCTTAGATTGTAGACCTATAATATATGTTTTACTTTCAATCGTATTATCTAACGTAAGCGTTTTGGTTAAATAGCGATCATCTCTACCTCCATCATTAAATGTAAATCCTAAACGCTTAGCATCTGGCGTTAATTCAACTTCATTAGGTTCAATATTTGTTAATCCGATTTTATACTTCAATTCTTTTGTAGTACCATTTTTTATAAATGTGGAATCAGGATCAGTTCGATCAAATACTGTTCCAAAATACCGTTCTATTGTCATATATGGGGCTGCATTAGCTGCTGTTGCCGTCGCCAACATAAACCGAACTTCCCCAGAGTGTCCGTTTGCTTTTAATTCAGAGTACAAACGTTCAACAACAGTTTCCAATCGTTCTAGATTTGATTGTAATTCGGCTTTTGTTACGTTTTCTTTTGACAATAAGGCTTGAGCAGCAGCTTCTTCTTGTTTAGCTAATTGATAAGTAGCTTGCAAACCTGCTTTTGATAATTCATTTGGACGAACTTTTTTCAATAATTGTTCTGCTTCAGCATTTAAAGCTTTGATTTCAATCATTGTGTTCTCATAACGAACCGTTACTTCTTTTTTCGCTACTGTTTCTGTTGTGGAGACTTTTTCTTCCTTTTCCTCACTTGCTAAGACAAGACCAGATTTCCCATCAACATATTCTACCGTATCTTTAAGAGCAACGGTACGTTCTTTAGGTGTTTCTGCTTCTCCGAAGCCTTCTACTTCATATACAAATACATTGTCTGCTCCTTCAACAATTTCTTTTGTCATTGTTGTTGGATTGCCTTCTGGAACATTATAGTTTTCTAATTGACTATTATTTGCCAGTTCTGCACCATTTTCTGTGACGCTGGCTTTTGCTTTTGCTTCAGTAGTTTCTACTGTTTTCGTCTTCGTTACTTCATGAACTACTGTGTGAGATTTACGATCTACATAGCGTACTTTGTAGACAATGCTCACTGCTCGTTTAGGGCTAGTTGCTGCATCCTCTAGTTTTGCTTCATTTTTTGTTGTAGTAGGTGTAGTTGTTTCTTCTTTTGGTTGCGATGAAGTACTGTTTGTAGGGTTCACTGCATTGCTTGAAGGATTCTCCTCATTCACCTTAGGTGCATCTATTAATTTTGTTTCAGGTTTAATTGCACCTTCTGTTGGTTGTGATGAGGTAACAATTAAATGAGCCGTTTCAACTGTTGAAGCATTGGTCACATCTGAATCTGATGCATCTACTGGTTTTGGTTCTGGTTTTACATCATTCTCCTCTGCTTGAACGGCAGGCGTCAATCCTCCCAATAGTAAAGTAGTTCCCATTAAACCAATTAATACTGAACTTGCTCCATAAGCTTTATTCTTACGAATAGAATATATTTGCTGCTGTTCCACTTTTTTCACGTTTCTTATGTCCTTCCTTATTTCTGATGTTAGTTTTTATGATTCAAATCAGGAATATAAATAATCTGCTTAGAATTTTCGAACAGTTCTTCTGAATGAGTAAGCTCATCTTCTAAATGTTCTTTTATACGAACAAAGTCCTCTGTTTCTGAGTTCTCGAAAGCGCTTTTATAACGTAATAAAACTTCTTGTAACTCCTTAGATAACTCCGTCTTCTGTGCGATAACTTTGTTCTTAAGTTCATTCAATGTTTTCATGGTTCGATTAAAGCGTTCGAACTCATCCGAGATGGATTTATTTGCTGTATCAATCATCTCTGTTGCTTGTTGTTTAGCTTCATCTAACAATTGTTTTGAAAGTTTTTTTGCATCAATGATAGCTTCACTAATCAGCTCTTCTTGAGAGTGGTATTTATATAATTGTGCATTTAACTGTTCAATGGATTCAGTCTTTCCAAGTAGTTCTTGTTTAAGACGATTATTTTCTCTTTCCAGACTTAGGATTAAGCCGTCTACTTCCTTTTTGTTATATCCAAAAAGGCTTCTTTTTATATCTCCCATAGTTCCTTTCCTCTACTTTCATTTCGCTTAAGGCTCTAGGTACGAAAAACATATAGCGTTACAATACGTGATTTCTAACTGATTCACTTATTTTTATGATATTTTTAAGTCCCCTGCATATCAGGGTCATTTCTTTTACCATTTTATCATTCACATCCTTACTTTCTATAATTGTTTCATTAGCATTGACAAAAAAACTAATATACTAAATACTTTGTTTTTTTATGCATAATTTTACACAATAATTTTACCCCCGAAAATTGTCAAGTGTTTTTTTATATTAAATTTTTGTTAAATTTTTCTTTACAGAGAAAAAAACTAACCCTAAGTAATGCTAACAGTAGTTAATACTCTTCAAAAAAATCTTTTTCAAAACCACATCAGCTTCGCCTTGCCGTAGATATGTTATTGACTTCGTCAGTTCTATCTACAACCTCAAAGCACTGCTTTGAGCAACCTACGGCTATTTTCCTAGTTTGCTCTTTGATTTTCATTGAGTTTAAGAATATTTTTAAAGAGTATAACAAAAAACCCACCAACCTAAGCTGATGAGTTTCAAATCTATTTTCTAAATTTCCACTGACTATAAATCCCGAAACCGATAATCCAGATAGCTGATCCGATTGCTCCTACAAAGGTAGACTCTTGTAAAAAGAGGGTTACAAAGACAAAGGCAAAGAAGAGCATGGTTAAAGGATTTAGGAAACGATAATGGGGCATGAGGTAGCCATCCGCCATAAAGTCCTGTGACTTGCGGTATTTAAGGTGAGCCACCATAATCAAGATATAGATAGCTACATAAACACCTGATGAAGAAGCTGTTATCAAGGCAAAGGCGTCCGAAACTCCTGGTAGGACATTGATAAAAGCAGCTGTCGCAATTAAAATAGTTGAGGCCAAAATTGCATTTTGAGGAACATTATAACGAGATAAGGTATCCGCTTTAATTGCTTTTAAGAGAGGATTTGGCAAATCTTGAGCAATTTGATACAAATGGCGACCTGTTGAGTAGAGGGTTGAGTTTAGAGCTGATGCTGCTGACGTCAAGACGACAAAGTTAATCAAGGCTGCTGCCCATTTGACACCTGCTAGTTCAAATACCGTAACGAATGGTGAATCTGCTGAAGCTAGTTCTCTCCATGGAATAATCGCCATAATAGCAATTAGAGAACCCCCATAGAAAAAGGCGATACGCAAAGGAATTTCCTTAACTGCTTTTGGCAAGACCTGACGTGGATTTTTTGTTTCTGAAGTCGTGACCCCGATAAACTCAATCATGAGGTAGGCAAAGAAGACCATCTGGAAAGCCATCACAAAGTTGACACCACCATTAGGGAAGAGTGAGAAATTATCCGTAATATTAGCCAAACTAGCTACTCCATGAGGTGTCTCAAAACCTGTCAGAACCATAAAGATACCAGTCACAATCATAGCAAGGATAGCTACAATCTTAATCATAGCAAACCAAAATTCAACTTCTCCAAAGTTTAACAGCTATTAGATTGACCAAACCTAGAACAGTTAAAAATCCAACTTGAATTAACCAACTAGGCCATGAAGGAAACCAAAACTGAACATAGTGCGAAATAGCCGTAATTTCTGCCATGCCAATAAAGACAACAGATAACCAGTAAGACCAGACTGCAAAATGTCCCCAACCCTTACCCAAATGACGAGTAATAAAGTTAATAAAGGTATGTTGCTCAGGATCTTGATAGAGCATTTCTCCGACCGCTCTCATCATAAGGAACATAAAAGCTCCTGTAATCAGGTAAATTAGAACAATCGAAGGTCCTGTCAAACTGATCGAACGACCAGCTCCCAGAAAGAGGCCTGTTCCAATAGTTCCAGCAATGGCCATAACCTGTACGTGACGATTGGTCAGACCACGCTCCATCTTATTTTGCTTCTTTTTTGAACTCATATAGTCTCCAATTCTTTTTAAACCTAAAAAGGAGTAATCAGGGCGTTTCCCTCCTTCTACTCCCTTTAATCATTAGGCTGTTTTTTCAACCTTTAAGATTTTTACATCATAGCTACCCACAGGTGTTTCGACGGTTGCTGTATCACCTGTTTTCTTACCAATCAAGGCTTGTCCGATTGGGCTTTCATTTGAAACCTTACCTGCAAAGGCATCTGCACCAGCTGAACCTACAATGATATAAACTTCTTCTTCGTCCTCACCAATTTCTTGGATAGTCACTGTTTTACCAATTGCAACTTCGTCTTGGGCAACAGAGTCGCTATTGACGATTTCAGCATAACGAATTTTTGTTTCTAAGCTAGAGATTTGACCTTCGACAAAGGCTTGTTCGTCCTTAGCTGCTTCGTACTCACTGTTTTCTGAAAGGTCACCGTATGAACGAGCAATCTTAATTCGTTCTACCACTTCTGGACGACGGACCAATTTCAATTCTTCTAATTCTTTTTCTAGTTTTTCCTTTTCCTCAAGTGTCATAGGATATGTTTTTTCTGCCATTTTTCTCAACTTTCTTTTTACTTTATTTTTTAAACAAAAATTATGTGGAAAAACCACATAATTTTTAGTTTGAACTACTTGATTGCGTTAGTTTATTATTGATATGTTGTGCAACATTTTGGTCATGTTCTGCCTTGTTCGTAGCGAAATATACCTACCATCTGTAACATCTGCTACAAAGAATAAGTTATCACTCTTAGTTTGATTGATACTTGATTCAATAGCATCCACACTTGGACTATCTACTGGTCCAGGCATCAGACCTTGGTTTGTATAAACATTATACGGAGAATTGATGGTTGTATCAATCTCAGTATCATCAGCAAGACTAATCTTCTGACCAAGTTTTCCTTCAGCATAGAGAATAGCAATATTACTTTGTAAAGGCATACCAAGATTCAAACGATTGTAGAAGACACCTGCAATCATCTTACGATCGTCAGTCTTAGCCCCTTCTTTCTCTACCAATGAAGCAATGGTTAACAATTCATTGACTGTTAAGTTTTTAGACTTAATTGTACTATAGTGTGGAGTCAAAGTCTTATCCATGGCTGCCAACATCTCGTCAATCAAGCTTTCAATAGTTGTACTTTCCTTGATAGAGTAGGTCGCTGGGAAGAGGAAACCTTCCAAACGGTAACGAGCTCCACTTTCTTTCGTAGGTAAGCTTTCTAGTAAGTTTGAATATTTAGAAACTTCTTGACTGATAAAGTTGTCATCTTGAACTTTAGCCAAGAAAGCATCCGCAGTCAAAGGCTCTTTAAAGTTACCTTGCAATTGACCTACCACTTGGGCAATTTGATCAATCGTGTAGCCTTCTGGAATCGTCAAGCTGGCTAGTACAGGTTCTTGTGCTTCAGCTGTACCACCCTTTTGCAATTCCTTAATCAAGTCATCCGTACTCATGCTCTTCTGCAAATTGTAATATCCAGCCTTCAAATCTGAGTAATTCTTGTACTTAGTATACATACCAAAGACAATACCGTGTTTCACCAAACCTGCCTTTTCAAGAGTTGAACCAATTTCTTGAACACTGGCTCCATCAGGGATTTGAACTGTTACGTATTCTTTTGAAGTAGGATCAACTGGTTCTAATGAGGCTAGCACATACTGATAACCGAAGTAACCACCTGCCGAAATCAAGGCAAGAAATCAGTAAAGAAATGAAGAAGGCCTTCAAATGTGATTTTTTCTTCTTGACAGGCTTAGCTGTCTCACGACGACTACGACGTGGAGTTTCACTGATGATGTCCACTGTTTCTGTAACAGGTGTCGGTGCTTCTGGACGTGCCTGGTCTTCTTTTTTCTCTACTGTCTTATAGGACACAGCTACCCTTGTTGGGGTTTCATTATATTCTCTTTCGACTTGGTTAGATCTAACAGGACCTGGTCCTGGTCTTGGTCCACTCTCATCTGCTGGTGAAGCAGGGACATCTTGACTTGGATGGGTTGGGACGGCAGGAGTTTCTCTTTGAAGGTCATCTGCTGGAGAAGCTGGTACATCTTGACTTGGGTGAGTAGGCGCAGCAGGAGCTTTTCTCATAATCTCCTCTACCGTTGACAAGGAATCAGCCATGAGTTCTTCAGCTGAAGGTTCATTTGCAGGAGTAGGAACTACTGCCTCATCTTCTTTCAGAACTTCATCATAGCGTTTTACTTTTTCTAAATCTCTCAGAATCTGCTCTTTAAAGCTTAATTTCTCTTCTTCTCTTGACTTTTCACTCAAAAGTTTTTCCTCCTTGTTGACAATCCATAATATTATATCTTAAAAGTCCAAGAAAAGCAACCTATGATACTTTTCCTAGCTTATTTTTTCGTTTCCCAGACCATATCATACCAAGTTTCCCCCTGCAAAGGTTGACTGGGACAAGCCTTCATTGACAAATCCATGCTTTTCATAGTAGGCAATGAGATAGTCATGACAAGTTAGATTAATGCCTGCTCTTCGTGTTCAAGAGCCAGTTCTTTCAAGGCTGTTAGTAATTTTTGACCCAGTCCGATGCCCTGCGCCTCTTTGGCAATAGAGAGACAGGTCACAGAGATATAACCACCAGGCTCATGGCTATGGTCTTCTATCTCTTCTGTAAAAGACTGGTCTTGCAGGTGGCGGTGAGGGCTAACTGGCCCTTCTATATAGCCCATGATTCTGCCTTCTTTTTCTGCAACCAGAAAAGAGGTCCGAATTCCTCGCAAATGCGCTTCAAAGACAAATCTAGGAATGGCTTCTTCGACCGAGAAATTCTCTAGTTCAATCTCGACAATTCGATCCAAATCTTCTAATCTTGCTGGTCTAATTTTCATTGTGCCTCCAGATAAAAGGGATTAAACCAAATCATACTAACACCCTGGCTAGCTGCATAAAGCGAATCTGTCACTTCTACATCGATAAAACCGTTCATTTCAAAATAGGAAAGCAACTCAGAAGGACTCTCCAAACGAATCCCTTTGTAATCCAGCTCAACTGCCACCTCTTTCAAGGCTGCAATGAGAAGCGTTCCCAAGCCCTGTCTCTGATGGTCAGCCTCGATAACTAAAGAATGTATTTTTAGACATTGCGGATTGTGTGGGTAAGGACCACCTAGAACATAGCCTAGAAGCTGATTTTCATCCCTAGCTAGAAGAAAGGTATCCGCAGACTTACGGATACTTTCTTCTAAAATATGGGAAGGTTGCTGCTTTTCAGCTGGAAAAGACGAAGTTTGAAGTGCCTCTATCTCAGCCAAATCAGAGTTACTTGCCTGAATGATCTTAATTGGAATTTCCATGAGAACACCCTATTGAACATTGCTTGTCAAGTTAGACAAGAGACGTTCAAATGAGTATTCATAGGTTTGAATGTCTCCTGCTCCCATAAAGACATAAACAGCATTGTCATGGTCAAGGAGTGGAGAAACATTTTCAACAGTGATCACTTGGTGTTTTTTGTTGATTTTATTGGCTAGGTCTTCCACCTTGACATCACCATGGTCTACCTCACGCGCAGATCCATAGATTTGTGCTAGATAAACCGCATCCGCTTGGTTCAAAGCGTGGGCAAATTCGTCCAACAAGGCAATGGTTCTAGTAAAAGTATGTGGTTGGAAGATTGCTACGATTTCCTTACTTGGGTATTTCTGACGAGCTGCATCCAAGGTCGCAATGATTTCTGTTGGATGGTGGGCAAAGTCATCGATAATCACTGTGTCATTGACAATTTTTTCAGTGAAACGACGCTTAACACCTGCAAATGTTTTCAAGTGTTCACGCACCAAGTTCAAATCAAATCCTGCTGTGTAAAGCAATCCGATAACGGCTGTCGCATTCATGATATTGTGACGACCAAAGGTTGGGATATGGAATTGACCCAATTCTTGACCACGGAAATGAACTGTGAAGGTTGAACCAGTTGTAGAACGAAGAAGTTCGCTAGCTACAAAGTCATTACCTTCTGCTTCAAAACCATAATAATAAATTGGTGCATCAGACGTAATTTTACGCAATTCTGCATCTTCACCATAGACAAAGAGACCCTTGGTAATTTGTTTGGCATAGTCGTTAAAGGCATTGAAAACATCCTCTAGACTTGTGAAGTAATCTGGATGGTCAAAGTCAATATTGGTGATGATAGAGTATTCTGGGTGGTAAGGCATGAAATGACGCTCATATTCGTCAGATTCAAAGACGAAATATTTGGCATTGGCCGAACCACGACCTGTCCCATCTCCAATCAAGAAACTAGTATCTGTGATGTGAGACAAGACGTGCGACAACATACCTGTCGTTGAAGTTTCCGTGCGCTCCAGCAACTCCCATGCTGACAAAGTCGCGCATAAAGCTACCTAGGAACTCGTGGTAACGTTTGTAGCTGATACCATTTTGGTCCGCATAGGCAATTTCGACGTTGTTATCTGGACGAAAGGCATTTCCAGCGATAATTTCCATATCACCGTCTAGATTCTTTTCATCAAAAGGAAGAATGGTAATTCCTGCCTGCTCAAGACCACGTTGAGTAAAGTAATACTTCTCAACATCAGATCCCTGTACCTTGTGCCCCATTTGGTGCAACATCAAGGCCAAGGCACTCATCCCTGATCCCTTAATTCCTATAAAATGATATGTCTTTGGCATGATTTCTCCCCTATTCTGTAATTCTTGTCAGATTCAACTCTTGGGCAACCCGACGTTCTTGTTCTTTTTGTTGATTCTTTTTATTGTAGATTTGGCTCTTCTTCAGAAAATCATAGTTATTTTTCTTTGGAGCAGGTGCTGCTACCTCTTCATTCTTGGTAGAGATAGATTTGACTTCTTCCGCTAAGATATAATGAGACTGGGTCAGTTTTTGGCTATATTTGACAAATTCACCAGGATTTTCCTTTTGGAAAGGCGCTGTCGGTTGATTGCCCTGTCTAACTAGACTTGGCTGAGAATGGCGTCTTGTAGGAGTGATATCCTTTGTCAGATAGCTTGCTGAGCGTTTCTTTTTCAAGTCCGCACGCGCTTCTTCACGCGCTACCTCTGCATAGCTCTTTCCTTCTTTTTTAACCCCTAAAGGAGCCCTTTTAGGTTTCTCTACTGGCTTTTCAATCGGTTTGACTGGTTTTTCTTCAGTAATAGGAGCCCACTCCAGATAATTCTTATCACGGTATTCTCCCTTGATATTACTGATAAAGTCAGACTCATCATACAGGTCCATGACTGGCATTTCAGTCAGTATGATCTCATCATCTGACACCAATGGAAATCGTTCTTCTCTCATTTTCTATTTCCTTTCAACACTTCATTATAGCGTATTGTCTTGATTTTTCAAGTGCTGGCTTCAGAAATTCCCAAAATTTCTCTAATTTCTGCTAGGGTCAGACTGCCACGTGACTCTGTTCCATCCAATACTTGTGATACCAGATGTTTCTTTTGTTCTTGAAGTTCCTGAATTTTTTCTTCAATGGTTCCCTTGGTCACCAAGCGATAGACCTCAACCATTTCTTTCTGACCCATCCGATGGGCACGACTAATGGCTTGCGCTTCCACCGCTGGATTCCACCAAAGGTCAACCAAGATAACCGTATCAGCACCTGTCAGGTTCAGACCGACCCCACCAGCCTTGAGAGAAATCAGAAAGGCATCTCTTTCCCCTTGGTTAAAGGCCTTGGTCATATCTTGTCTTTCCTTGGCTGGGGTTGAACCCGTAATTTTAAAGGATGTCAAGCCCAAGTCTGGCAGTTCTTGTTCAATTTTCTCCAACATTCCCTTGAATTGCGAGAAAATCAAGACACGGTGTCCACCGTCTGCCACCTGTACCAGCAGGTCTCGGAGACTATCCAATTTGCCACTGGCACCCTGATAATCCTCCATAAAGAGGGCAGGCGTATCGCAGATTTGACGCAAGCGCATCAGACCCGACAAGATTTCCACACGACTTCGCTGAAATTCCTTATCTGACACTTGAGCCAGACGATCTCTCATCTGTTGCAACTGGGCTAGATAAATAGCCTTTTGCTGGTCTTCCAGTTCATTCTTATAAACCACTTCAATCAAGTCTGGCAATTCAGTCAGAACTTCTTCTTTCTTGCGCCGCATGACGAAAGGCTTGATAAACTGAGCCACTCGCTCAGCTGGCAATTTCATAAATTCTTTCTTTCTTGGCAGGAGTCCTGGCATAACGATTTGGAAAATAGACCACAACTCACCTAGATGATTTTCAATAGGAGTTCCTGACAAGGCAAAGACCGACGGCACCACAAATTGTCTCAAGGTCTGGGCAATCTTGGTCTGGGCATTTTTCATGACCTGAGCTTCATCTAAGAAAAGGAAATCAAAGGCCATCCCTTGATAAAGCTCACTGTCCTGACGGAAGGTGGCATAGCTAGTCACATAAATTTGATGACTCTCAGCAAGAATCTCTTCACGACTAGCTTTCAAACCATGAACGACAGCCACATCCAACTGTGGGGCAAATTTCTGAAACTCATCTGCCCAGTTGTAAATCAAACCCGACGGAGCGAGAATCAAAACTCGACTTTCTTTTGTCACTTGGCTGGTCAAAAAAGCAATGGTCTGAAGGGTTTTCCCCAATCCCATATCATCAGCCAAAATCCCACCAAAACCATAATGATGGAGCATTTGCAGCCAGCCGATTCCCTTTTCCTGATAATCTCGCAAGTCAGCCTGAACTTGAGTTGCTTGTCGAGGGAAGTCCTCTGGATGCGTCAAATCGTGGGCCAGATTTTTGAATTCTTGTGAGAAAGAAACACGGTCTCGCCCTTCAAAAAGATGAGCTAAACTGTAGGCCAAGGACTTCCGAGCCTGCAAGGTCCCATCTTTTAATTCAAATTGTCCTAGTTCCTGTAGATTTTGGCGAATTTTTCTTGGTTTCTTCATCGAAAAAAAGTAAACTTGATTAGACGAACCAATGTAAAAATCTTGATTGGCAACCAAGGCCTGCATGGCTTGGTCAATTTCCTCTTGGGCAATATCTTGAAAATCAAACTGGATTTCCAAAAGACCTCCCTTGGAAGCAATCTCCACTTGAGGGCTAGCTAGGTTATAAAGTTCTTCTAACCTGTCTGATAGGTCAACATCCCCAAGTTTCAAATACTGAAATGATTTCATGAAAGAAATGATAGACAGACTCTGCTTTTAAGGCCTGACGCCAAGATTGAAAGTCTGCTTCAAAGCCAGCTGCCAAACAGACTTGGAAAATTCTTTCTTCTAAGTCGGCATCACTCGAAAAGGGCAATTCTTCTAGCTCTTGTCGGCTAGATACCTGTCTATCCCCATAATCAAACTGGATTTCTAAACGAATCCGATTATCCTCTTCCCTGTCAAAGTAAAACGAGGGCGTAAAAGTTTTGATTTGTAAGCGTTCTGGAGCTGAGACAGTCCCCATCTGGCCAAAAAGAGTCAGACAGGAAGCCAACTTATCTCGGTCACTGCTATCAAATTGCAGGTGTTTTTTCCCATGCTGATCCAAAGGCAACGCTTTGATTTCCTTGAGAAGACGCATCTGCTGATCTGTTAGAAAATAAACCTGTCCTTTATGGAAAAGTACGGCCCCCTGATAAAAGACATTGACCCTTGGACTCTCACTGATTTCCATTTCAAAATAATCCGAGTATTCTGTTACTGTAAAGGCAAAGAGATTGGCATCAGCATGCAAATCCTGAAAAAGTAGGGTCTGATAGCTATCCACTTGATGGTCAAATTGAAAATGAGGTAAGGCCATCAGTAAATTCACACCCTGCTCAAAAAAGGTCAGAGGAAAAAATAGATGCCGACCTTGGTTTTGGAAAAAGAGGTCTGGAACCTGTCCTTCCTCCATCAGTCCCCGCAAGAAAGTCAGAAGTTCTTGGCTGGCCTCATCAAAGGATTCCCAAGAAAGAGACTCCTCATAAATCTTGCCAATCATATAAGACTTTCTTTGCTCAACAATCCTTAAAGAGTGGAATGTCCCGAATGACATAGTATTTTTGGCTATTGATTTGGCCGATTCTTAACGTCCACACGATATGATTGGTTCCTGCTTCCACCTGACCTACAGCCGACAACTCGTAGGCTCGGTCTGATTTTGGAGATAAGATTCGGTCCAAAAATTTGCCACCCAAGGTTACCTTGGTTTCAACGGCCTCTTTTTCTTCATGTCCTTCTTCCAGACTCTGCAAGATTTCTTGGCCACGCTCATCATTTTTCAGAAAATGCTCTAGTGCAGCCAAATGCACACAGTAGCCCCTCTTTTGGAAAAAATCGCAGGCACAAAAAACCAAATCATCCTCTAAACTATAGCGCAGTTCTTCTTCTGCAACGCGAGCATAGAGCCGATTGTTCTTTTCCTTGATGATGTCAACCTTACCAGTTTCATAAAGGGCAACGCCTTCGATACGGACTTTCCCCGGAATCAATTTAGCCATATTATCACCTTTACCTTATCTTTTTATTATACCATATTTTCCCCTATGAAAATAGCCTCCTAGGAAGACTTTTCTCCTAGAAGGCTGGATTATTAAAGCTTGGCAAAAGTCGCCACAATCCGCTGACAAACTTCTTGCAACAGAGATTTAGGCATGGCTACATTGAGGCGGGCATGGAGACTTCCTTCCTCCCCAAAATCCAAACCACGGTTTAGGATAACCTTGGCTTCATTTCTCAACAGCGCTTGCAATCTTTCATCAGTCAGGTCATAGGCTGAAAAATCAAGCCAAATCAAGTAGGTTCCTTGCGGTTTCATGACCTTGATGTTGGTCTCTTTTCCAAATAAATCCACCACATAATTAATATGGTCTTCAAAGACTTGCTTGAGTTCCTCTAGCCAATCCTTCCCATAGCGATAAGCAGCTTCTGTCGCCAGATAACCCAAGCCTGAAATTTCATGCTGATTATTGGCCAACTGGCGTTTCTGGTAAGCCAGTTTCAATTTAGGATTTTCAATAACTGCATATGAATTTTTTGTTCCAGCTATATTAAAGGTTTTAGTGGCACTGCTCAAGACGATTGCAAATTCTTTGAAGGCAGGATTGACGGTATTGAAGGAATGATGCTTGTGACCAAAGAGGGCCAAATCTTGGTGAATCTCATCTGAAACCAAGAAAACACCGTGTTTTTGGCAGAGTTGGCCAATCTTCTCCAACACTTCCTTTTCCCATACACGTCCACCAGGATTGTGAGGATTGCAAAGAATATAGAGTTTGACATCCTCTTCTACCAAATCCTTTTCAAGTTGGTCAAAGTCAATCTCAAACAGACCATCCTTTTCCACCAAAGAATTGCTAATCAATCTACGGTTGTTCAACTTGACACTGCGAGCAAAGGGTGGGTAGACAGGCGTGTTAATCAAAACCGCCTCGCCTTCTTTTGTAAAGGCTTGAATAGCTGTTGAAATAGCTGGTACTACACCCTCGATAAAGACAAGAGCCTCTTTGTCAAAGTGATAGCCGTGTTGTGTCGCTTCCCACTTTTGAACTTCCTTAATTAACTCTTCACTGGCATAAGTGTAGCCATAAACCAGTTGGTCTGCGTAAGTTTGCACGGCTTGGCGGATTCAGGCAAAACAACAAAGTCCATGTCTGCTATCCAAGCTGGTAGGACTTCACTATCCGTTTCAGCCTCTTTCCATTTATAGGTATGGTGCCCTAGACGATTGGGCAGGCTTGTAAAATCATATTTTCCCATCTTCGTCTTATCCTTCCAAGGCTTGGCGCAAATCTGCAATCAAATCCCTAGCATCCTCAATCCCAATCGACAAGCGCAAGAGGTCATCTGTCAAACCATAAGAATGGCGCACTTCTGCTGGAATATCAGCGTGAGTTTGCGTCGTTGGATAAGTAATGAGACTTTCCACCCCACCCAAACTTTCTGCAAAAGAGAAGACCTTGAGGCTGTTCAAGATATGCGGAATGCGTGTTTCATCCGCTACCTTAAAGGAAATCATGCCTCCACGACCAGTGTAGAGAACTTCCTTAACTGCTGGAGAATCCTTCAAAAAGGCAACCACTTCTTGGGCGTTGGCTGTTGAGCGCTCCATACGAAGAGACAAGGTCTTGAGACCACGAATCAATTGATAACTGTCAAATGGAGACAAGACTGCCCCTGTCGTATTGAGATTGTAAAAGAGTTTCTCGTATAGTTCTAAACTATTGGTCACAACCACTCCAGCCAAGACATCATTGTGGCCTGCTAGATACTTGGTTGCTGAATGGAGAACGATATCTGCTCCATCTTCAATCGGACGTTGGTAGATAGGGCTGTAGAAGGTATTGTCCACCACCACTTTGGCACCCTTAGCATGAGCTAATTTTGCTAGTTTTTCGATATCAAATTCCAACATCAAGGGATTGGTTGGTGTTTCAATATAGAGAACATCCACGTCCTTCTCCAACTCGGCAATCAATTCTTCTTCTGTATTGGCATAGGTAAACTGGAAACGGCCTTCCTGCTCCACTTGGTTGAACCAGCGGAAAGAACCACCGTAAAGGTCACGAACAGCCAAGACCTTACTTCCTACTGGAAAGACGCTAAAGGCCAGTACAATAGCTGACATTCCTGAACTAGTAGCCAGAGCATAGTCTGCTGACTCGATAGCCGCCAAGACTTCTTCAGCTTTACTTCGAGTTGGGTTTTTGGTGCGCGTATAGTCAAATCCAGTAGATTGACCAAACTGAGGGTGCTGATAGGTCGTTGAAAAATGAAGCGGTGTCACCAATGCACCTGTCGCTTCATCTGACTTAATACCCGCCTGGGCCAAAATTGTGTTAATATGTAATTCCTTGCTCATACAATTCCTCCAAATCTATAGTAACTATTGTACCACTTATTTTCATCAACTCATTTTCTTCTTTTCAAGAGCTAGTTATAGTTTCAAACTATAGACTTATCGAGTAAAGCTAAAAAGAATCCAGAAAAGCTTCCAGATTCTTTTGTGAAAATGATTGCTAGAGTTTACTTAGACTGAAAGAAATCCTGTTGGGCTAAATAGTCATAATGGTCTTTGTTAAATTGATACTGACCTACATGCTGACTAATCTGACCGACATCCACGGAAAAAATATAGGCTTCATTTTGATAGTTCCAGTTCAGCCTAACTGTATTCAAGACTGGCTTATAAGTAAAATCTTGAACCTGATTCCAAGGCATCTCAAGGACTTGATTAAAACGATTCTCAGTTATATCACTGATGTCCATCAAGTAAATCCCCTTAGGTGTGAATGCTATAAGCTTAGGCTTCACACTTGACTGAACATAGTAGGAACCACCTATAATGAAAAAATCAATAAAGGATTTCAGCCATGTCTTTTTCTTGAAAGCCATCAGAAAATTCCTTTGTCCCTCGATATGACAAGTTGAAAGAAATGATTCAATCTGTTTTTCTGTTGCAAACTCCATAATAGCGCCCATGATGATACCTCCATAACGATTAGTAAATAGGCAGATAAGAACTCTTCACATAAAAGAAGAACTTATCATTAGTTACATTTTATCTTACTTTTCCAGCAGATGGCATCCCTCCTATAAAATCATCCTAGCATGTGTATACTTCAATTAATGCTGGAAGAGACTTTCGAAAATAGTTTCTCACGTTTTTGTTATATTCATTATAACATACATCTAATCAACAATCTAAAAAATGTAATACTCTTCGAAAATCAAATTCAAACCACGTCAGCTTCGCCTTGCCGTACTCAAGTACAGCCTGCAGCTAGCTTCCTAGTTTGCTCTTTGATTTTCATTGAGTATATGCACTTTTCTTCCAAATTGGACATCATTCTATTAAAAAACGACAGCTTCTTTCGAAACCATCGTTTTTCTTGAAAAATCCCTATTTCACATGTTTTGCCAATTCTTCTTGGGCTTTTTTATTGGATTCTTCTTTTTCTTTCAGCCATTTTTCTTTGGCTTTTTCATATTCATCTTTTGTGACTGTTTTATCTTGCAACTTGAGATATTTATAGGATTCGACCCCTTTATTACCAGCCAATGAATATGGTGTAGAGAAAGGAACGATTTTTCTCAATGTTGGTGTTCCACCCAGTGAAACATTTGGAATTGCTAGAGAGCTATCTACTAACCAAGCTTGGGCATCTGCATATTTTTCATAACGTTTAGCTGGATCTTGCTCCTTATTGGCTTCTTCCAACATTTGAGTATAGACATCTAGTCCAACAGCCTTAGCCTTGTCATTGGCTTCACCCGGCTCTAAACCTAGATTTTGCAACACTCCACCGGAATTAATATTAAAAATATCAAGGTAGCTTGATGGATCTTGATAGTCTGCGCTCCAGCCACCGTTGTAAAGATCATAATCCTTCTGAGCTGCAGTCTGAGCTAAATAGCTTGTATTATCAAAGTCTTCAGTAGAGAGTTGGTGAACATCAATCACAACATTATCTGCCCCCAAGACAGATTCAATTGATTGTTTCATGGAATTGATTCCTTGAATTTCTGCCTTATTGGTCAAATCTACAGTTTTATCTAAGTGGATAGGGAATTGAACTCCTTTAGCTTGGAGTTCTTTCTTAGCTTCAGCAAATTTAGCCTTGGCTTTTTCAGCATTGTAGTATGGATCTTGGGCATCTGCAAAGTTAATTCCTTGCCATTCCTTACCGTAATTAACCATCTTAGAGGCTACTACTTCACCAAAGTCTTTGCCATTGATACTTACGAAGTTTGGAGGAACAACCAAGTTACGCAAAATCTTAGTTGCACCATCTTCTCCCTGAGATTGAGCCCCGTAAGCTGTACGGTCATAGGCAAAGTTGATGGCTTGACGGAAGTTTTTGTTAAGAACCGCTTCTTGAGTCGATTTCTTCTCAGCATCACTTGTTTTTGAAGTGAATTTATAAGATTTTCTATCTAGGTTAAAGTTTAAGAAGTAAGAAGTAGCATCTTGCAAGCTATAGATGATATTGTCCTTATTCTTTTCTTTAATTCCTTCAAAGCTTGAACTATTTGGATAGAGACGAGCGTAGCTATAAGCTCCCTCAACAAAGTTACGAGCTAGTGCATCTTGGTCACTACCATCATAATAGGCCAATTTCACATCATCTACAAAGACATTTTTAGCATCCCAGTAGTTCGGATTTTTCTTGAATTCAATAACAGATTTTGAAACAAAGGATTTCATCAAGAACGGTCCATTGTACAATATGCTAGATGGGTCTACCTTCCCAAAATCATCACCTTTTGATTTCAAGAAATCAGCGTTAACAGGGAAGAGAATGGTTGATGTTGTTTTTGAATTCCAGTAAGATTCTGGTCGTGTCAAGGTATATTGAACAGTTTGGTCATCAATCGCCTTAACACCTACAGTTGAAAAGTCACTTGTTTTCCCGTTGATATAGTCATCCAAACCAGCAACAGAGTCTTGAACTAGGTACAAGGCTTCTGATTTTTTATCAGCTGCATATTTCAAACCAGTTACAAAATCTTGGGCAGTTACAGGAGCATATTCATCTCCATCTGAAGTATACCACTTAATATCCTTACGAAGTTTATAGGTATAGGTCAAACCGTCTTGAGAAACACTCCAATCCTCTGCCAAGGATGGGATATAGTTCCCATACTGGTCATTTTCCATAAGACCATCTACTAGATTAGTCACAATATCATTGGTTGTTGCACGGTTTTCAGCAAGATAGTTTAAACTTGACGGATCGCTAGAATAGACATAATTATATGTTTTTGATCCTGTGCTGGAATTTCCACACGCACTCAATAAAATACCTGCACTTAACACGACACCTGCAAGTGTTGCATACTTGGCCTTAGACTTTTTCATCTCCAGAACCTCCTGATTTAAATATTTGTCTTATTATACAACTCATGTTTTTATTTAGTCAATAGATTTTTTTAAAAAAATTAATCATTACATCTACAAACTATAGAATTTATTCTACAAAATAATAAAAAGAGAATAATTTAAGCATTCCATGATAGAAATGTTCAAATTATCCCTTTTATTTATAAAAAAATTATTGAGAAATTCCTAATTTTTGCTCTTAGGCGATTAGCTTGGGCTTGTCCAATCACCTTATCCAATAGACGGGTACGAAGACTCAAGAATCCGTAAACTCCTCCCCCCATGGCACCGACAAGAGCTACGTATAGGAAACTCCACAAACGTCCACTTGGTTGGAAAACAAATCCTAAAATCCACTGGATGGCACCGACACCGATGAACATAACAAGGGTCAACAAACTGATTAAAATGGTTCGTTTCAAAATCACCTTGCGCTTGACACCAGTTACCTTACAAATATCCCGATACATCAAGACGTTAGGAATAATGAGACCGATAGTTGTGGAAATCAAAGGACCATAACTGTGGAAGAGAGCGATGGTAGGTATTTGCAAGACTAGCTTGGCAATGGAACCATAGATAAAATAGAGAACGGCCTTGCGGTTGCGGAACATGGCCTGAAGCATTGGAGACAAGACCATGTACAAGCCTAAAATAGTAGACTGCAAAACTGCAAAGACAAACAAGCCCATGGCCAAACTATCTGGTTTGCCATAAAAGACTGTATAAAGAGGTTCTCCTACCATAACCACTCCAACCGTTGCTGGTAGCAGGAATACGAAAAGCATGGTAATGCTGTCCTGAACGAGACGAGAAGCTGCCTTCAAGTCCCCCTTGACATAGTTTTCAGTCAAAAGTGGTAAACCGACACCCCCAATTGAAACCCCAACAGAAATCAAAATCATAGTGATTTTATTAGGATTGGCAGAGAAATAAGAAAACATGACAACCAAGTCTTCATTACTATAGTTGGTAAACCAACTCATACTATTGATAAAGGTCATCTGATCCAGAATCTGGAAAAGCTGGATGGCAGACCCTGTCAAGATAAAAGGAATAGCTTCCTTAATGGTATCGACCAAGAGACGATTGCTGTTAATCTTATCCCTCGTTTCAAAGACTCTTTTGAGTAAACCTTCTTGAGCAAGGAAATAGACCAAAACTGCAAAACTAGCTACCATGCCGACAAAGGCCGCAAAGGTCGATTGGGTGACCGCTGCTAGGTAATCTCCTGAACCGAGCTTCATAATGATAAAGGTTGCTAGAAGCATCCAGATAACACGAATGACCTGCTCAGCAATTTGGCTCATGGCATAAGGTTTGAGGTTATTCATCCCTTGGAAAAATCCTCGGATAACACTCATAGATGGGAAAATCAAGACCGCCCAAGCCAAGCTCTGCATGATTGGGATCAAATCTTTGCCCACGCCAGACAAGTCTGCTAGCCAAGGAGCAAAGACATACAAGACCAGAGCAAAGACCAGACCAAGTCCTGTCATAAATCCTAAAAAACTCCGAATCAGGGCAAAGCTATGCTCCTCTTCTCGCATGGTATTATACTTGGCAACTTGCTTGGCCACCGCAACTGGAATACCTGCTGTTGAAACCAGCAAGAACCAGGCATAGATATTATAACCCATGGTAAAGAGACCATTGGCCGTAGCCGCATAAGATCCCATCCAGATATACCAAGGGATAATGTAAATAGCCCCGAGTAGGCGACTGATAAAGTTACTAGCCGTTAGCCAAGCAGTCCCCCGTAACATCTGGGCCTGCTGGTGATTGTTTTCGTGCGACATAGATTCCTCATTCAATTTTGATAACTAGGAAAAACTCCTTATCTTCCATTATAAACTTTTCCTTGTTACTTGTAAATTTGCGACTTTCGGTTTACAATAGAAAGTATGATTAAGATTGAAAACGTATTAGATATATTAAAGAAAGATGGTCTCTTCCGTGAGATTATCGACCAAGGACGCTATCACTACAACTACAGCCATGTCGTATTTGACACCATCTGCTATGACAGTCGCAAGGCCAAAGAAAAGAGCCTCTTTTTCGTTAAAGGTGCTGCCTTTAAGAAGGAATTTCTGATTTCTGCCATCTCTCAAGGCCTCGGTTGGTATATGGCTGAAGAAGACTATGAAGTTGATATTCCTGCTATCATCGTTAGTGATATCAAGAAAGCCATGAGTTTGATTGCCATGGAGTTTTATGGCAATCCACAGAAAAAACTTAAACTCCTTGCCTTTACTGGTACTAAGGGTAAGACAACAGCAGCCTATTTCGCCTATAACATTTTATCTCAAGGGCATCGACCTGCAATGTTGTCCACTATGAACACAACTCTAGATGGCAAGACTTTCTTTAAGTCTGCATTGACAACTCCTGAGAGCATTGACCTCTTTGACATGATGAATCAGGCTGTGCAAAATGACCGTACCCACCTCATCATGGAAGTCTCCAGTCAAGCCTATCTGGTCAAACGTGTCTATGGTCTCACCTTTGATGTGGGAGTTTTCCTCAATATCAGCCCAGACCATATCGGCCCGATTGAACACCCTAGCTTTGAAGACTACTTCTACCACAAGCGTCTCTTGATGGAAAATAGCCGAGCAGTCATCGTTAACAGTGACATGGACCACTTTTCTGTCTTGAAAGAACAAGTGGCAGATCAAGACCATGATTTCTATGGTAGCCAATCAAATAATCAAATCGAGAATTCCAAAGCCTTTAGCTTTTCAGCTAGTGGGAAACTGGCTGGTGATTATGATATCCAACTGATTGGTCACTTCAACCAAGAAAATGCCGTTGCTGCTGGACTTGCTTGCCTCCGTCTCGGAGCTAGTCTTGAGGACATCAAAAAAGGAATCGCTGCAACTCGCGTTCCTGGTCGTATGGAAGTCCTGACTCAGAAAAATGGAGCCAAGGTCTTCATCGACTACGCCCACAATGGTGACAGTCTCAAAAAACTCATCAATGTGGTTGAAACTCATCAAACTGGAAAGATTGCTCTGGTTCTCGGTTCGACAGGAAATAAGGGAGAAAGTCGTCGTAAGGACTTTGGACTTCTCCTCAATCAACACCCTGAGATTCAAGTCTTTTTGACTGCTGATGACCCTAACTATGAAGACCCAATGGCCATTGCAGATGAAATTAGTAGCTACATCAATCATCCTGTTGAAAAAATTGCGGATCGCCAAGAAGCCATCAAGGCAGCGATGGCTATCACAAATCACGAATTAGATGCAGTTATTATTGCTGGTAAGGGAGCCGATTGCTACCAAATCGTCCAAGGCAAGAAAGAAGCCTATCCAGGAGATGCAGCCGTCGCAGAAAATTATTTATAAGATAGTAAAAAAATCAAGGGAAATGAAACCCTTGATTTTTTCTATTTTTATTTAAAAGCGTTTTTCAAACCTTCAACGGCACCTTCTACAGCACCTTTAGCATCTTCAACTACTTCTTTTGCCTTAGCAACTGTCTTTTCTACAGCGCCTTCTGCTTCAGTCTTGCTATCCCCAGTAACCTTACCAAATCCTTCTTTGATAGCGCCTGTTGCTTGTTCCAATTTGTTTTCAAGTGACATATGATTGTCTCCTTTGGTTTATTCCGATATGTGTTACCGGTTACATATAGTTTATACCGAATACTACGGAAAGTCAAACAATGTGCTCAGAAAAAGGAATTAGGCCAAGTAGAAAGTTAATCTGTCCTTATCAAAATCGATAGCCAACTCATACTTTCCATCTTCATTTTGGACAATATAGCCCAAGACTACTAAACTGTCCACAAAGATGTCACGACGTTTCTGCATAAGCTGATCTTTTTTGAGAAATTTTAGCAAAAAAGTTGTCATGTATTTGAGAGCATACTCAGGATTAACATCTCCCAAAATGTCGTAAAGTTCCTGCTGTTTTTCTGTCAAAGGATACTGATGTTTGACCTTGTAGAAATAATTGGAAAGGGTCATTTTAGTCCGCGCAAAGTCCGTCTTTTCAACTAAAATAGCAGCATTGGTTTGATTTCGTAATTCCGTCTCAAAACTCTGCTCTAACAAGGCTTGATAGGCCGGACTATCTTCGCTGACAAAAATCTCTTGATCCAGTTCGAGACTATCGAGTGATTCAAGCATAGGAAGATTAAGGTAATAACGCTTATTTTCTCGTAGAATCAAACCTGCCTTTATATACTCTTCCATGAGTTTATCAACTGCAACATCTGGAAATTGAGCCTTGATTTCCCGTAAAATCACATCCTCATGCTGGTCCAGATAGCGGATCAATTCTCCAAAAAATGGCTGTCTCGTCAAACGAGATGGATTAAAAATCTGAATCATGAAGATTCCTTTCTTTACATTCTAACAGAGGCGATGCTGCCAACTGACTAGGATTGGTCCCAGCTTGGTTCAGAGGAACAGGCAGACCTAGTTCTCTGTAATACTCTCTCCAAAAATCACTAATCTCCTGCTTCCCATCTCCAAATTTCATGGGAATAGTTTCAAAAAGGGGAGAATTTCTGCCATATACTGGGAACAGTAAAAACCAGCTCCATCTGGATAGAAAGAAGCATTGTAGGGAGCCCCAAGATGTTTGCAAGCTTTTTCCTTCACAGACTGGATATCCATTTCTGGGTAGACATAGAGGTCGTACAAGTGATTGGACTCAAAGAAGTCTGCCGGTTCTTGACAGACAACACCAACCTGTCCACTAGCGTGGTAAATCATCCCATCCAAACAAATGGCAACATGGTTATAGTTGCCTGTGGAAGTCTGGATGGCCTGTCCCATATCTGACTCATCTCTCACAAAAATCAAATCGCCATTTTCTAACATGCTTCACTCCTAGAAAAAAAGGAGCCGAAACTCCTTTCGATATAAGGCAAACTAGCCTTTCCTAATTTGAATGAACACTCAAAATCTTAAGCATTAAAGCTTTCAGTCAATTGAGGTACTACTTGTTTCTTACGTGAAACAGCACCAGCAAGGAAAGCATGGTTGTTTTCAAGTTTGAAGTTGAAGGCTGCTTCAACCTTGTCCATATTAGCACCAAGTGCTAGGATTTCTGAGTTTGAGTTGACGATATCTGTAATCATCAAGACAAAGTCAGAGTAGCCGTTTGCTGTGTTGGCAGCTTGCATTGCCGCTTCAATTTCTGCTTGGCGTTCCAAAACTTCAGCGATATCAACTGTGTTTACTTGAGCAACACGAACATTATTTCCGTTCAATTCAAAAGTCTTAGCATCGATGTCAATCAATTCTTCAGCAGATTTGCTGGCCAAGTTTGTACCAGCTTTCAGCATAGCCAAACCATATTCTTCCAAGTTGACACCAGCCAATTCTGCTAATTCAGGAGCAATGACTTTATCTGTTGGATGTGTTGTTGGTGATTTCAAAAGAAGGGTATCTGAAATCAAACCTGAAAGCATCAAACCAGCAATCTCTTTAGGAACAGCTACATCATGTTCTTTGAACATACGGTAAACGATTGAAGAAGCTGATCCAACTGGCTCCAAACGCATGTAAAGTGGGCTTGCAGTTTCAAAGTTAGCCACACGGTGGTGGTCTACCACACCATAAACTTCTACTTCAGCGATATCTGATACAGATTGTTGGAATTCATTGTGGTCAGTCAAGATAACTTGCTCTGCACCTTCTGCTTTAGCAGAAGTGATAACACGCGGTGCTTCCACACCAAAATAGTTCAAGACAAAGGCTGTTTCTTCATTTGGAGTTCCAAGGGCAACAGCTTCCGTATCCAAACCATAAGCTTCTTTTGCAAGGTAGGCAAAGGCTACAGATGACCCGATGGCATCTGAGTCTGGATTTTGGTGACCAAATACTAGAATCTTAGACATGATAATACCTCATTTTGTTTATTCTCTTTATTGTAGCATTTTTTTTGTTTTTTGACAAAAGTAAGAGGAGTCAAAGGACTCCTCACTACTCTTCAAAATAACTGAGTAAATTTCTATCTTGATTTTCAGATAAAAATCTTTCCTTCTGCGGTCGTTTCTTACGCTTGAGCAGGGCTTCAGCTGACATGGCTTCTTCCTTACTGGCAAACCTTGAGCATAGATGAGTTTGACCGGCAAGCGAGCTCGCGTATATTTGGCTCCCTTCCCACTATTGTGGACCGCGAGGCGTCTTCTCACGTCAGTCGTATAGCCTGTATAGTAGGAACCATCACGGCACTCCAGCACATACATATAAGCTTTATGATCCATAATAAATCTCTTCAAGTTCGGGAGTATAAGAACCATCATCATTGTGGACAATGAGAGGTGGTAAGACCTTAAAGCCACTTGTCGAGCCATCCTTGATAGCCTCAATCAAGAGCATATTAGCTTCCTTTTCCCGTTTTGGATAAACAAACTGCAGGCGCTTGGGAGCTAGATTATGCTGTTGTAACATATCCAAGATATCCAAGAGGCGATCAGGACGATGAACCATGGCCAAACGCCCATTGGACTTGAGAATACTTTGGGCACTACGACAAATTTCTTCCAAATTAGTCGTGATTTCGTGGCGCGCCAAGAGATAATGTTCGCTCTCGTTCAGGTTTGAATGAGGATCCACCTTGAAATAGGGTGGATTACACAAAATCATATCTACCTTACTTCCCTGAATGTAAGCAGGCATATTTTTCAAATCATCGCAGATGACCTGCATTTGCTCCTCTAATCCATTCAAACGGACAGAGCGTTCAGCCATATCTGCCAAACGCTCCTGAATCTCAACAGCCAAAATCTGTGCCTGAGTACGAGTGCTAGCAAATAGCCCCACTGCTCCATTCCCAGCACAGAAATCCACTATCAAGCCCTTCTTAGGAAAACGTGGAAAGCGTGACAAGAGAACACTATCCACCGAATAGCTAAAAACCTCTCTATTTTGAATGATTTTAATATCTGTCGAAAAGAGCTGATTAATGCGCTCCCCTAATTTTAATAATTGTTCTTCTTCCATGGTCTTATTATAGCAAATTTATATTAATATTACAAAAGATAGAGGTTTCTAACTAGTGCTTCTGCTTCTTCAAATGTTGAAGGGCTTCCTTGGTCCAAATTGGCATCATTCGTTTGAGAGGCGCAAAGCCGTAGTTAAAGCGGTCGCTTGAAAAGCGTCTCCGTCTCGGAAACTGGTGCTTTTCTTCCTCCAAAGTACGGATAGAAAGACTGGCTTTCCCTGTAAATTCATCTAAATCCACTACCTGAACTTGAACCTCTTCATCGACTTTCAGGGCTTCATGAATATTTTCAATAAATCCTGTCCGAATCTCTGAAATGTGAATCAGCCCCGTATCACCCGTCTCTAGCTCAACAAAGGCACCGTAGGGCTGAATCCCTGTAATACGCCCCTTTAGCTTATCACCGATTTTCATCTTAGTCCTCAATTTCAATAGTTTCAATCACAACATCTTCAACTGGCTTGTCCATAACTCCTGTCTCAACAGCAGCAATGGCGTCCAAAACAGCGTAAGAAGCTTCATCAGCTAGCTGACCAAAAACAGTATGACGGCGGTCTAGGTGAGGTGTCCCACCTTGGTTAGCATAGATTTCTGCAATCGGTTCTGGCCAACCACCACGAGCAATTTCTTTTTTAGAATAAGGCAGGTGTTGATTCTGCACGATAAAGAACTGGCTACCGTTGGTATTTGGACCAGCATTGGCCATGGAAAGAGCACCACGGATATTGTAAAGTTCTTCTGAGAATTCATCCTCAAATGATTCGCCGTAGATTGACTCGCCTCCCATACCAGTTCCAGTTGGATCTCCACCTTGAATCATAAAGTCCTTGATAATACGGTGGAAAATGACACCATCATAGTAGCCATCTTTTGAAAGTGCAACAAAGTTAGCTACTGTTTTAGGAGCATGTTCAGGGAAAAGCTTGATACGCAAGTCTCCGTGATTGGTCTTAATGGTCGCAAGAGGACCTTCTACTGTTTCAATGTCTACTTGTGGGAAATGCAATTCTTTTTCTACCATACCAAATCCTTCTAAGGCATCAAAAATGCCATCTTCTTCTAGTGTTTTCGTTATATAATCTGCTTTTTCTTTGATTTTATCATGAGAAATTCCCATGGCAACGCTGATTCCAGCATAATCAAAGAGTTCTAAGTCGTTGAGTCCATCTCCAAAAACCATGACGTTCTCTGGTTTCAAGCCTAGGTGTTCCACAACCTTTTCCACCCCCGTCGCTTTGGAGCCTAAAATCGGCACAATGTCAGACGAATGCTCATGCCAACGAACCATGCGAAGTTTGTCTGAGAGACTATCAGGCAAACGCAAGTCATCTCCTTTATCTTCAAAAGTCCACATCTGATAGATATCTTCTTTTTCATGGAAATCAGGATCCACATCCAAGTCAGGATAAATCGGATTGATAGCTTCACTAATCATATCGGTGCGAGTTGACAACTTGGCATCATGACTCCCAACCAAGCCGTACTCAATCCCTTCTTGTCTAGCCCAAGTGATATACTCCTCAACATCTGACTTCTCAATCTGATGTTGATAAATGACCTGACCTTTTTTATCTTCAATGTACGCCCCATTCAAGGTCACAAAAAAGTCTGGCTTAAGTTCACGAATCTCTGGCACTACACCAAAAATCCCACGTCCAGAAGCAATACCTGTCAAAATTCCTTTCTCACGTAATTGCTTAAAAACAGTTGGGATTGAAGCTGGAATAAAACCTGTCTTAGAATTTCGCAATGTATCATCAATATCAAAAAAGACAATCTTAATCTTTTTTGCCTTGTATCTTAATTTCGCGTCCATCTCACTACCTCTTTCAATCTAACTCTTTCCATTATACCATAAAGTAACTAAATCCCCTATTTTCAAAAAGTTTCCAGTTTTTATTGTAATACTCTTCGAAAATCAAATTCAAACCACGTCAACGTCGCCTTACCGTACTCAAGTACAGCCTGCGGCTAGTTTCCTAGTTTGCTCTTGATTTTCATTGAGTATAAGTCCTTTTATGAGAAAAGAAACATGTTTATGAAAAAGCTCCATCGTGCTTTTAATGTGTTCTCTTGTTTTCAAACTCACGAAAAAGAGGTCCACCAGGACCCAAACTCGCTCTCTCATTTCAAGGCTCGTGAAAAAAAGACCCACTCGGGTCTGAAAAAGAGGTCCACCCGGACCTCTTTTTTAATCTTCGTTTACGAAAGGCATCAAAGCCATTACGCGAGCGCGTTTGATAGCTGTTGTTACTTTACGTTGGTTTTTAGCTGAAGTTCCTGTTACACGACGAGGAAGGATTTTCCCACGTTCTGAAACGAAACGGCTAAGAAGCTCAGTATCTTTGTAATCAACATATTCAATTTTGTTTGCTGCGATGTAATCAACTTTTTTACGGCGTTTGAATCCGCCACGACGTTGTTGAGCCATGTTTTTTCTCCTTTATAATTTTAGTTGTCCATTAGAATGGTAAATCATCATCTGAAATATCCAATGGATTTGTTGCTCCAAATGGATTTTCATCACGTGAAAAGTCTGGTACTGAATTTGTAGGTGCTGAATAGTTTGAACTTGGTGCAGAGTAAGCTCCACCTGTATGACCCTCACGCACACTACGGCTTTCCAACATTTGGAAATTCTCAGCCACGACCTCTGTCACGTAGACACGTTGTCCTTGCTGGTTATCGTAACTACGAGTCTGGATACGACCTGTCACCCCGATAAGCGAGCCTTTTTTAGCCCAGTTAGCAAGGTTCTCAGCCTGTTGGCGCCACATAACGACATTGATAAAATCAGCCTCACGTTCGCCATTTTGACTCTTAAATGTACGGTTTACTGCAAGAGTAAAAGTCGCAACTGCTACATTTGATGGGGTATAACGCAACTCAGCGTCACGTGTCATACGCCCTACAAGTACAACATTGTTAATCATAGTTTACCTTCTTACGCGTCAGTTTTGACGATCATGTGACGAAGAATGTCAGCGTTGATTTTTGAAAGACGGTCAAACTCTTTAAGAGCTGCGTCGTCGTTTGCTTCAACGTTAACGATGTGGTAAAGTCCTTCACGGAAATCTTGGATTTCGTATGCAAGACGACGTTTTTCCCAAGTTTTTGATTCAACAACAGTTGCACCGTTGTCAGTCAAAATAGAGTCAAAACGTGCTACCAAAGCGTTTTTAGCTTCTTCTTCAATGTTTGGACGAATGATATAAAGAATTTCGTATTTAGCCATTGATATGTTCCTCCTTTTGGTCTAATGACCCCAAGACTTTGCAAGGGGTAAGTGAGGTTCGCTCACAATAAACTATTATACTAGAAAACATTTTTTTACGCAAGTAAAAAGACTAAAATAAAAAAAGAAGATGACGAATCATCTTCTCAAAAACTATGAGTTTTTAGTCCTCTTTTTTCTTGCGTCCAAGAAGTCCAAATCCACCTAGGGCTCCAAGAAGTCCAAGCGCTGCAAGGCTAGCGTTAGCTTCTGTACCTGTGTTAGGCAACTCTTTTTGACCTTCAACATATTTAGGTGTTGCTGGTTGAGTAGCTGAATCAGTTGGTACTGATGTTTCAGCTGGTGTTGGAACATCAGGTCGGGTTGGAGTTGTTGGTTGTTCCGGTTGCACTGGAGCTACTGGTTGTTCAGGAGTCTCTGGTGTTGATGGAACTGGTGCTGGTTCCGGCTTAGGCTCTGGCTTAGGCTCTGGCTTAGGCTCTGGCTTAGGCTCTGGCTTAGGCTCTGGCTTAGGCTCTGGTTTTGTATCTGCTTCGTAGTATACATCAACCGTTTTGTTGTCGGTTGTTGATGTTACTTCTGTCGCTTCTACTGTTGGTACACTTGGAGCTTTGTAGTTTGGTATTGCTTCTGGAGTTACTTGTGACCAGTTGCCTTTACTCCATTCTCCGTATGTAACAGCTCCTGTGACTTTGTTTGTTATCTTCGATCTTGTTAACGTCACTGTTTCAACTGTTGGATCTTTCAAGACTTTGTTCGTACCTTTTTCTAGGTAGTTGATTGTTCTTGTTACTGTTTTTTCTTCTGTTCCAGTTTCTGTATCTGCTTCATAGTATACATCAATCGTTTTGTTGTCAGTTGTTGATGTTACTTCTGTCGCTTCTACTCTTGCTACACTTGGAGCTTTGTAGTTTGGTATTGCTTCTGGGGTTACTTCTGACCAGTTACCTTTACTCCATTCTCCGTATGTAACATCACCTGTAACTTTGTTTGTTGTCTTCGATCTTGTTAACGTCACTGTTTCAACTGTTGGAGCTTTCAAGACTTTGTTCGTACCTTTTTCTAGGTAGTTGATTGTTCTTGTTACTGTTTTTTCTTCTGTTCCAGTTTCTGTATCTGCTTCATAGTATACATCAACCGTTTTGTTGTCGGTTGTTGATGTTACTTCTGTCACTTTCTACTGTTGGTACACTTGGAGCTTTGTAGTTTGGTATTGCTTCTGGGAGTTACTTGTGACCAGTTGCCTTTACTCCATTCTCCGTATGTAACAGCTCCTGTGACTTTGTTTGTTATCTTCGATCTTGTTAACGTCACTGTTTCAACTGTTGGAGCTTTCAAGACTTTGTTCGTACCTTTTTCTAGGTAGTTGATTGTTCTTGTTACTGTTTTTTCTTCTGTTCCAGTTTCTGTATCTGCTTCATAGTATACATCAACCGTTTTGTTGTCAGTTGTTGATGTTACTTCTGTCGCTTCTACCGTTGATACACTTGGAGCTTTATAGTTTGCTATTGCTTCTGGTGTTACTTGTGACCAGTTGCCTTTGCTCCATTCTCCGTATGTGACTTCTTTTGTGACTTTGTTTGTTGTCTTCGATCTTGTTAACGTCACTGTTTCAACTGTTGGGTCTTTCAAGACTTTATTTGTACCTTTTTCTAGGTAGTTGATTGTTCTTGTTACTGTTTTTTTCTTCTGTTCCAGTTTCTGTATCTGCTTTCATAGTATACATCAACCGTTTTTGTTGTCAGTTGTTGATGTTACTTCTGTCGCTTCTACCGTTGATACACTTGGAGCTTTTATAGTTTGCTATTGCTTCTGGTGTTACTTGTGACCAGTTGCCTTTGCTCCATTCTCCGTATGTGACTTCTTTTTGTGACTTTGTTTGTTGTCTTCGATCTTGTTAACGTCACTGTTTCAACTGTTGGGTCTTTCAAGACTTTATTTGTACCTTTTTTTCTAGGTAGTTGATTGTTCTTGTTACTGTTTTTTCTTCTGTTCCAGTTTCTGTATCTGCTTCATAGTATACATCAACCGTTTTGTTGTCAGTTGTTGATGTTACTTCTGTCGCTTCTACCGTTGATACACTTGGAGCTTTATAGTTTGCTATTGCTTCTGGTGTTACTTGTGACCAGTTGCCTTTGCTCCATTCTCCGTATGTGACTTCTTTTGTGACTTTGTTTGTTGTCTTCGATCTTGTTAACGTCACTGTTTCAACTGTTGGGTCTTTCAAGACTTTATTTGTACCTTTTTCTAGGTAGTTGATTGTTCTTGTTACTGTTTTTTCTTCTGTTCCAGTTTCTGTATCTGCTTCGTAGTATACATCAACCGTTTTGTTGTCGGTTGTTGATGTTACTTCTGTCGCTTCTACCGTTGGTACACTTGGAGCTTTATAGTTTGCTATTGCTTCTGGTGTTACTTGTGACCAGTTGCCTTTGCTCCATTCTCCGTATGTGACTTCTTTTGTGACTTTGTTTGTTGTCTTCGATCTTGTTAACGTCACTGTTTCAACTGTTGGGTCTTTTCAAGACTTTATTTGTACCTTTTTTTCTAGGTAGTTGATTGTTCTTGTTACTGTTTTTTTCTTCTGTTCCAGTTTCTGTATCTGCTTTCGTAGTATACATCAACCGTTTTTGTTGTCGGTTGTTGATGTTACTTCTGTCGCTTCTACCGTTGGTACACTTGGAGCTTTGTAGTTTTGCTATTGCTTCTGGTGTTACTTGTGACCAGTTGCCTTTACTCCATTCTCCGTATGTAACAGCTCCTGTGACTTTGTTTGTTATCTTCGATCTTGTTAACGTCACTGTTTCAACTGTTGGATCTTTCAAGACTTTGTTCGTACCTTTTTTTCTAGGTAGTTGATTGTTCTTGTTACTGTTTTTTTCTTCTGTTCCAGTTTCATACAAAGTATCATAAACATAAGTTACAGTAATTTCTTCGCTATTAATAACACCTTCAACTGGAGCAGAAGTTTCTTTAACTCGCATATATCTATAAGCTATTCCATTATATGTAAATTCATCAGGACGATATTCTTCTGTATCTACATTATAATCTTTTTGTATAAGCTCTTTTTTTCGATAGCTGTTATTGTTGGTTTAATCGTATTTCCTTGCATATCTTCATATGCAATTTTAACAGCTCCATTTTTTTATATTTTTCTGTTTTTAATAGTAACAGAAGCTACATTCGCCCTCATTATATATTTCTTCTGCATTTGTTTTTGCTGCTGCTGAAATATAAGCTACCTGTGTATCTTTTGCATCCTTAGAAATTCTTGCTGGTACTAAAAATTCATTTGATAATCCCGGATTTAATGTAGTTCCTGGATTAGAAACAAACTTAACTGCTGTAACCTTGCTCCAATCTGTCACTTGATCAGCTGTTAAAGTTGTTGCTGCAGCAACTTCATTTGCATTTCCACTAATTGGAGAAGTTAAGTAGTATGCTGTCCATCCTGCAGGAGCTATTGCTTCTCCTGTAGCTTCCACATCAAATGCAGAATTACGGGCTATACTTGTATCAACAATATTCTTGTCGTCTTTTTTAGGTAATGTCACAAGTACTTCATTATTCGATAGTTTTGAATTATCTGTATTTGATAATGTAAAACGGTATGTCACATCTGCTTTTGGAGCTAAGTTCTGTAATGATGTTGTATAGCCTTCTCGTTGATCATTTTTATCAGTTACATCTACATGTAATCGTGTCGCCGATGTATTACTTACAGGAATTTCATAAGTGAAAGTTGATGTATTGATAATTGTCTTATCTCCATCAAACTCATTATTAGGATTTAATCCATGTAGGAATCTATTTTCATCCCAAACTAATGTGTATTTCAAACGATAACTACCTGTTTGAACCCACTGTGCTACATTAAACTCTAAATCTGGAGTTACATTCTCACGAGTATTTGAATCCTTCGGATCAATAATCAATACACGTTTACCAGTATTTGATAATTATCATCTTTAGTTACAAGTGGGCTATTTCCGGCGTAACTAAAACCATCTGGTAACTCTACAATAATTTTAGGATTTTGTGTACCTAAATAATCTAATTTTTTATCTGTAGTAGCACCATGTGAAGTATATGTACTATATACACGATTTCCTAAACCTGAAGGAGAGTAATCATAAGCTTCTATTCCAGAACTTAATGATTGTGTTTTATTCCCTGCTAGAACTGTTTCTATCTTCCTAGTTCTCGATGTCAATTTTAAAGCTGTTCTAGCATCTGCTAAAATTGTTTTAGAAATACTTGTATTAACTACATCTGTATCTTGAGTTGAAATTTTTGCAGTAACGATACTCTTAGCTTCTTTACCTTCCGCTACCATTTGTTTAGCTTTTTCTAAGCCTTTTAAGTTTTGATGTAAATAAATACCAGCTTGACTAAGCGTATCATTTGTAAATGTCATTTCACCTTTTGGCTTTAATAAAACTCGGGTTGTACCTTCTGGTAAATCTATTGATGTACCTCCATTCTTTTTAAAGGCAATTTCCCCTAACTTCGTTTCCGTTGTACCATTTACAGTATATACTTCAAATGTATTGCTAGTCCCCAGATTATCCGGTGCATACCAAGCTGCATATGCTCCATTCTTATTCCAAGTCCCATAAAATTCAATTGATCTCTTTTGATCAAAGTCACTGTCAATCGTTAATTCAACTTCCTTAACTTTTGTTGGAGTATCTACACTTCTCCAGAAAACTATAATTCTTTTATCATCGGTTTCTGGATTGATTCCAGGAATTGCAATATTCACTCTATTTTCATGATTTTGTTCATTAGTATAATTGTTAATTACTAATGGAGGTTGTGCTCCTGCTGTATTTGGCGTTGCTCCATCTCCGTTATCTTTATATGGATTCACAGCCTTCACAACTAACGAAGTAGACCCTTGACTTGTATTTGTTTCTCCTGATTTATCTGTATAAATTACATTATCTGTAAAGGTAAATTCTTTTCCTTTTAAAAACTCTTCTAATGTACCCGCCTGACGCATATTGATACGAAGCGTATCATCACTAGTATTATTCCCTTGATCGAATACAGTTTTTGCATCTGGTATTGTTCTTGTATAACGAGCAATGTTACCTTCCTGTGTCCATCCTGCATTGATAGATGTTTCAGACACTACAGCTCCTGTCGGTAAAGTAATAGCATGTTGTATTTTATTAACAGCAGCAACTTCTTTATTTAATGTTGTTAATTTTAAAACCAATTCTTTATTCTTGGTTTCATCAATAGTATCTCCGGGTGCATTTGTATTAAATAAAGCTAAATCTCTAGCACCACTTTCGCTGTCTACATGAATACTAGCATATCCACTCTTATTTGTATTTGCTACCACTGACTTAGTAGTCTTCTCAGGTGCAATTGGATTCCCATTTTTATCCATTACTTGAGATGTAATAGAAGTTTGAGAATTACGGCCAGTTCTATATTTATCAAACTTATAACTAATATTGAAATTACCATAAGAACCACTTGGAACTTCTCCAGTATAAATCTTATACTGTGTATTCGTTACTTTTTCCACCCTTAAAGCTGTACCAAATTGTACATCAGTAATAGGTTCATTCTCAGGTAAATTCACTAAAATATAAGAACCTTCTTCTAATTTTGAAGGAGCTGATACATCTAACCTAAATGTAGAAATAATTTGTTCTCCTACATTATATTCTGTTTGGTTTCCTACTATATGTCCTTGTAAACTAACTCTATTTTCAGTTGTTGCTTGTGTTTGATTAGCAGTCGCTGATGTACTATTTGAAGTACCAGTATCTCCTGTATTAGTTGCAGATTCTGTTGTTGAACTTGGTTGATTGGGTGTAGTAACTGGTACATATGTAATTTTATATTTATTTTCCCCAACAGATTGTAGGCTTGTCGCAGTAAATCCTGGATACTCTTTCTTTAATTGTTCAAGATTTGCTGAAAAATTTGATTTTAAAATAGCTACATCTTCTACTACTCCACCTGGTTTCTCATGAGTTACCATTACAAATTCTTGCGTATCTGCTACTACTGAATTACCTGTTCCAGTTCTGTTGTAACCACTATCTGTTACACTTGCAATCGGTGCATCTATTTCATCAGCTTCAACATGATAACCCAAAAAGAAGCCAGCCCCGATTAAAACACTCGCAGCACCAACTTTTAATTTTTTGATCGAATATTTTTCGTATCTATTTCCACAAAAATATCGATGATTTTTTGTTGTCTCGACAATTTAAACATTGTTTACCACCCTATATATATATATATATGCACTCACGAGTACATATATTCGTTTAATTATATCATATTTCAAAGTAATTTTTAAGTAATTTGTCTATTTTTCAAAAATTATAAAAATTTTGTGTCCTAGGTACAGAAAAATAATATTATTAGGCTACTTCCAAGTATGCTTGAATATATATTGCATAAAAATGCAAATAAATAGGGTGATAAATCATCTTTTAAAAATGATAATATTTTTTTCAATCTCGATATCAAAAAAAGTAAAAAGGTCGATAGAACCTTTTACTTTCATCTCATTATTTACGGTTTA